>Ga0181394_1001040_pt1 | contig 12193 bp, 15 predicted proteins | sample 17SPOviralmetaG_FD_130123 | JGI IMG/M metagenome (GOLD analysis project Ga0181394, IMG submission 130123) | Marine viral communities from the oligotrophic San Pedro Time Series (SPOT) site, San Pedro Channel, CA, USA - 17 SPOT_SRF_2010-11-23 | ecosystem: Environmental > Aquatic > Marine > Strait...
ACTAATGGCTGGACCACCTCAGATGACGACCCTAGCACGTAAACCTCAACACACACAAATTGAGGAACAACCTCAGAGAGAAGTGGCTCCAGCCCCAAACGTCCTTACAAGACAACCAGTACAACAGCAGATGATGCCAAGCGCAGAAACAATGTCTGATGATGAATTGGATATGTATGTTGCACGTCTCAAGATGAGACATAAAAGGCTATCACGAAAGTGGTGGGGGTTAAGGCGAAAACATGGCAAAGACGAGTGTCCTTATTGTGGTATGAATACAGGAGGGGGCTTCTGTAAGTTACACCAACGCGACTACGATGAGTATCTCTCAGCTTTGTCAACTCGCCAGAATAGGAGTTTTGGATTATGAGCGTAACAAAATGTCCAGAATGTAAAGTTGACATGTGGATTCCAAATGAAGATGAATACACAGCAAACATTTTATGTATAAATGATAAATGTAAACATCATTTACTTACAACAGAATTGTGGAAACCAGAATCTCAAGATTACAGGTCTGCTAAGACTTATGTTGAACAAATTACTAAACATAGGAGTTTTGGATTATGAAACCTACCTTACTTACATTTACATTACACTGTGACGGTGTAAAACAAGACATTAAGTGGAGAAAACTATGACAGGATACGCAGGAAGCCCATCAGGATATTTAAATCCTGTAGCGGTAGATAAGATACAGCATCCAGATTACGATGCGAAGGCAGCAGAGAACACTACAATGAGATTGGTACAGTATTTGTATCCTGTTTTAAAGAACTGTAGTGAAATGTTAGAATCATTATGTAAGGAGACTGATGTTCAGGTTCCTACAGATTTATCAGATAATATGGAGTTTTTGAAGACAGTTTACAATACACAGATAGACTGGCATCCAAGAACTATGTACGGTGATGAGGCTGCGGAGGAGCTTAATGCTCGTCTCACCTTGCATGAGGAATGGGCCACAGAAGACAATTCGCATCATAGCGTTTTGAATTGGCAGAATCCTTACGGGAGTGATGGTCAACTCCAGCAAGCTCCTGCCGTAACACAACCGCAAATAAATCCATATCAACAACAGATGGGGCAGATGAATCCATATGGACAACAGATGCCAATGCAAGGTAACACAAGTATGTTTAAACCGTGGACATGGTTTGGAGTAGGTACTGGAGCTGCAACAGCACCACAACCGTGGCAGATGCCACCGCCACAGATAGACCAGTTATCTAATGGAGAACAATATTATACCGCAAATGGCGGAGGACCTCCACCATTAGCAACACAACAAGGATACACCACATTACCAGTTGGAGCAATAGGCTGGAACATGGCAGGACAACCGATAGATTTCAATGGAATGGTTGTAGCAACAACAGGCGAAAAGTTAATGAATACTGCATTGAGTAGGATTCTATAATGTCGGCAATATACTGTAGTGAACAAGATGTAGCTGCTTTTTTACAAGTACCTAACTTTAGTGGCAGTACAACGCCTGCAACAGCTACAGTAGTGTCATTTATAGAAATGGCACAAGAAAGAATAAACCAACTTACAGACCACGCTTGGAACAGTCACGCAACAACAAGGGGTCAAGTAACAGAAGAAAGAGTTAGGATACAAAGAGTAGACCAAGGTTCTGGAGTAAATACTAGAGGAAGATTACAATTAAGACATTTTCCAATTATGGCTTTAGATAATGCGGAAGGAGACCTTATGAATATATGGGAAAGTTCTAGTTATGTAGATTATTTACATCCTTCTAACAGTAAAACAGGAAGCGGTACTCCTACAGATATAGTAGGTAAGGATTATTGGCAAGATACGACAAGAGGACTTGTCTACATAAATAATTTCCATACTATAAATAATTTATTAAGCAGTCCTAGTGATGTAGATGCGTATGTTACATACAGATATGCAACAGCTACTACGCCTGCTGACATAAAGTTAGCAACAATATATTTTACAGCAGCAACGATTGCAATGAATGATGACTTAAATTTAATGGCAGAGGGTGATGATTCAATGGATAATGCTACTAAGTCGCAGAAGTTTGAAGACATGGCAATGAAGATATTAAAAGACAATAAAAGACTTGACCGTAAGTTTACGATGTCAAGAAGTATTGGTGGGTTTGGTACAGGGAGGTCTACACTTTAATGGCTGCAACTTACGCACTTTTAGCAGACCCAGTATCAGCAGTAGTTGATTTATTAGATGACAACTGGACAGCAGTAGCAAGTAGTGTAGGTACAACCCCAACAATAGATGAATCATGGGACATAGGTAAAAAGAATTTAAAGAACGGAGACATAATTAGATGCTATGAGACGGCATCAAATCACGAGTTTTTAGGTATAGGTAAAGGTATTGACAAACACAATGCAACTATTACAATAGATATAGCAACAGCAAATAGTAGAGAAAGACTTAGAAAACTTTATCAAGGAGTTGTTCACATTATTCACGCGGCGCATTCAAAGAGTGCAGGAACCGCATTAAACACGGATTATGCAAGCATAAAGCTTCTAAGCCGTACAGACCAGTCCGACAAGAATCGTCGCTGGTATCGTTATGTTCTTAACTGTGAAATCACAAGTTATGAGGTGGTAAATTAAAAATGGTAAAAATCACACAAAACGTAGAGGCGGCTTACGAGGAAGAAACTGGTGGTTATGGCAATCCACCTGATTCTACTTTGTTACACATAGGTCTATTGGACACATTTGACCCTAGAGCGGTAGAGATGAACATAACTCCTGTTCCATCATTGGGACAATCAACGGATGCATTTCATGCAAAGGGTCCGAAGAATGTTACACTTCCATTGAAAATGGCTTGTCATGGAACTGGTTGGCAGTCTATACTTGGGTTTGCAATAGGAAGAACTTATGCAGATGCTTTAGTAACTGCTGGAGCAGCAGGTTCTAACTTAGGAACTCCTATGAAATTGACAAACAGTATCAATTCTATAGCTGTATTAGCTAGAGAGACTGGAGGTGATTTTACATTAGTGGGAGGTGTTGTTCCTAATGAAGTAACTCTTGCGGCAGATTACACCACTGGAGGATACATTACACTTGAAGCAAATTGTACTGCACAAAATTCTGAAGATTCAACTGATGGTAATTTTACTGGTGGATTTTATGGAGATAATTTATCAGACAATGCATTTCCTACAGCACCAACATCAGACCCTTTACTTCCTACTGATTTAACAGTTGCTTATTCTACAGCAGTTCAAGACGATGATATGTTAAAATTAAATATTGCAGCAGGCAAGTATGTAGAAATAGGAGAAAGATACCTAAGAGTATTTACTTTAGCAGATATTTTAGATGACACTTTAGCAGTAAGTGAAGCTTCAGTGCCTTATGATGGCGTTCTTGATTTGACTCATGCAAGAGCAAATACTATAAATTCAGTAGTTGCACGTATAAATGCAACAGGATTATCAACTGATAGTGCAGCAGGTTCAGGAGCGGGTAATGACGCTTCTGCTAATTTATTAAAAGGTATTTACAAAATGACTGGAGCTTTGAAAAGCATTCCCGGAGTACAATCAACATCGTTTGATGGTGCAGAAGGAGACATGGCTTTGTTTTCAAATCTTAAAACAGTATCATTAAAGATAGCAAACAACAATAAATCAATTCCCGGTAAGACTGGAACTACATGGTTGCAGAATAACGCGATAAGCCGTGGTAAAGCAGACGTAACACTAGACCTTACTATGACGGCAGAGGATGATACTTTGTATGACAAGTATGTAGCAGGGACTGTTATCCCATTAATTAGATTAGACTTCGGAACTTCTGGTTCATTAGCATTGACAAACGGAACAATAACTTCGTTTTCACGCCCCCTCACTCCCGGTGGCGAGATAGTTGATACAATGAGTATAAAATTCAGAGGTTCTGGAGATTATAACAATTTCAGTTCATACGCGATAAGCGCAGACTGGACGCTATAGGTAGGTTAAATGGCAAGAGTCAGAGGTCAGTTAGACGCCCCTCTACTTGACGTAGGAACAGTAAGAGAAGATTACTGGGAACGCAAGGAGATATTACTACCAAGTTTATCAAGACTCTACAAACCTAAAGGCTGGAGAAGATTTTTTTATAAAACTCAAGCTCCTAAAATTGTATTAAAACGATTGACACAATCAGATTGGCAAGAAATAGAAGATAAGAATTTTGCATTGCGTGCAGATATGGAAGATGATGCTCGGCGCCTTGCACCTATTATTGGTAAATATAATGCAGGTAAAGAATTAACAAACAAAGAATCTAAAGAATTAGAGGATTATGGAGTAACTATGCGTCCATTAACATATACTATGTTACAATTTATTATTGATGAACCTAATATGTCTTATGAAGATGTTAAATATATGATGGAAATATTAGATGATTTTGATACAGATACGTTGCTTAGTTATGTAAGTATAATGACTTCTGAAAAAGCAAATGTAATGAAACGCATTTATGATAAGCGAATGCAAGAGTCGGAGCTGATAACCCAATAATGGCCGAAGCTGATAAGATGTTGATAGCAGTTGAGTTTGATGCGGATGGGGCAATTAAAAAAGCAACAGTATTAGATACTAAATTTGATAAGTTAGGAAACACTTTGCGTAAAGGAGAAAAGAGAGCAGAAGGTGCGGCAGCAGCTCAAAAGAAATTAGACCAGTCAATTAAAAGAACTACTAAAAGTTCAGTAGATGCAAATGTTCAAACTATTGCTAATCTTGCAGTATTAGAGGCTGCAACTAGTGGTATTAATCAAGGAATTTCTGCACAGTATAAAATGATAGATGCTAAATTAGCAGCAGGAGATATTACCGCAGAAGAAGCAGAAAAAGAACGTAAAGTATGGAAAGAAAGAGAAAAAAGTACGGCAGCGTTGGAATCTTTTATTGCAGTAATGCGTCTTGCAACTGTAGCAAAAGTATTTGGTACGGCTGTTACTGCAAAATTTACGGCAGTGACAAATGCAAATACAAAAGCAGTTGTAGCAAATAATGCAGCATTGGCAATGAATCCGTATGTTAAATTTGCAATAATTGCTATGTCTGTGGTAGCTGCATTGGCATTAATGGAATTAAAATTTGATGGAGTTACTAGAGCTATAGAACGTACAAAGAAAGCAATAGAAAAAATAACGGGTGCATTTAGTTCTTTACGAGATATGGATGATGTAAATTTATCTGGCTTTGGTCCCGGTGGCGGCGGTAAAGCTAAAGATACTTTTGAAAATAGAAGTAAAGGAACGGTATATGGTTCAGGTAGGTTAGCATAATGGGACAAACAATAACAACAAGCAGTGACAAACAAGATATAACAATAGCAACATGGTTAAATGAGGTTTCAAAAGCTACTAACAATGATGGCACTGAATTAGAAATACAAGTTGCAAGTACCAGTCCAGACGAAGAACAAGTAACTTTACTTTCTTTTACAGTAGGCGATTTAAGTACATTAGGTATTTCTGCATCATCAGCTATTTTAAGAAAAGTACACGTAGTGTTAACACGAAGAAGCGCTCCGGGCGGTACTAATGTTGCGCAGATGTGTTTTTTAACTAGTGATTTTACAGAAAATCAAGCAGACTGGTATGGGCCTCATGATGACTCTAGTTTAGTTGAAGTATGGGAGCCTGCTTTTGATGGTGCTTCAACGACAGGCGACCCTGCTATGTTAAAAGGCCAAGTAATAGATTCTCAGACTACGACGGGCGCAGGTGCAGTTACTTTTGAAATTAGTGAAGATTTAATAAATAAACAAAAAATAACTTTTGGTTCTACAATTAATTTAGGTTTGTGGTCTAGAAGTGGTGAGGCTGAGTTTGACCATGAAGGTCAGACTAACAAACCACAGTACTATGTTACTTATGAGATTCCTACTCCAGAAGGGCCACGAATTTCTATAGTTGCAAATCCTGATGGAACTACTGGCACTATTAATGTAGATAAATTAAGTTCTTCACCTTCAATTAATAAGTATAGTTTATGTTGGAGTAAAACTCATACTACACCTGACCATACGACAGATAATGACATTACAGATTTTGCAGATACGGGACTTAAAGAAATTAACACAGACCAGTTGGGTGAATTATCTGGCGACCCTGCATTAGGAATAGATGATACTGCATATTACTTTAGGTTGTATGCTGAAGATGGAGTAAACAATGATGATAATGGTGGAGGTTCTAATGTTCTTAAAGTTATAAGACCAGAAGTTAAATCAGCCGGTACTGCTATTTCACCTTCTTCATTAACAATAGGAGAAGAAACTACATTGACTGTTGTAGCGGAGACAATCTCAGGACATCCTTATGGTGGAAAGTTTTCAAGTGTATTGGTTAATTGGGATTATGCGGCAAGTGATACGGCAGCAGATTATGTAGAGTATAAGTTTGCAGACAATACAGCACCAGCACTTACAACAGCAAGTAACCTTACAATAAAACATAAGTATCATAAAAATGTTGATAATGATTCTTCAGGTAATTTTGGTATTAAAGTAAAAGTACGAGACCCTGATGGATTTGTTAGTGATGCTTATACTGTAGGTAATGCTACTGTGACTAGTTTAAACCCTATTGCTCATATTAATACAAACAAAGGCAAAGTAATGAATGCTAAATTTGTAGATAAGAATAATATGCTTACAATTAGTGCAGCTCAAAGTAGGGCAGTAGGTAGTGATAGAGAGATACAAAATTATTTATTTACTTGTCATACAGGAAATGCAGATACTATTGTTACAATGGGAGCTTATGATAATAACAATGAAGTGTTTGATACAGGTTCTAAAAGAGTTGCTTTACGTCATTTAGGTTCGACAAGTTTACAACTTGGAGATACTCGTCTAAGGGTATTTGGTCTTGCTTCTTTTAATAATAATGGAACTCCTGAAAACGACCATAGTGCAGATTTTGCTTATTATAAATATACTGCTGAAACTATAAAACCACCTAATGCACTTGGAACTCAATTTACAGAAGGTACAACCGCAGGTGCTTCAGATACTGTAGGTAATTATTCTTATAACTATTTTAAGTCTGTAGAAGGCGCTGTGTTTATTGATGATGATGCACACGACACTAGTGGTGAAAGATATATACTTACAGCATATTCAGGAGATTGGACAACTAAATTATCAGGAGTTTTACTTGCTGAAGATATTACAATAAATGAAGAGTTGTTATTAACTGTAGACAATGTTGAAGTTTTTAAAGCTGGAGATGTAATTAAAATAAATAATGAATTAATGAAAGTTTGTAGTACGGATGCAACTAACTCACGACTCTATGTATCAAGAGGAATGTTAACAGGGTCTGGAACTGGCGCTCATGCTTTTGGACATTTGTTTAGTACTACTTCCGCACATACTAACACTAACCCAATAAGTATATTGGACCCATTTATAATTAATAGAGATTTAAGATACAGAACTAAAACTGACGTTACAGATGAAGAACGACGTTATAGGTGGGGTGGTTACGCGCAAGTAGTAGGTACATCCTTAGGTAACGGAATTGAAGCTGTAGCTTTTAGCGATAGTGGTGACGGCAGTGGGGGTCTTTTTGAAATTAATGTGGCTGAAGCGCCCGGAGCCTCTACTGTTTATGGTGGAGGCAGTTCCGTAAGTGACGGCACTACTGACAGAGATTGGTTTGCAAATGGTTTTTTTGAGGATGATATTATTGCAATTGAATTAATTGGCGGTGGAGAAAATGGTAATTATGTTTCTCCTAAGTTTTTTAAGATAGCTGCAATCAGAAGAGGTGATGCAGCTTATGGTGGTTATGATGAAGCTTTAATTTATGGCAGTGATGTAGATGATTATCTAATAACCACTATAACTTCTAATTCAGACGGAGGAACGGTAGCTAGAGTAGTATCAAATCCGACAAGAACAGTTGCAATCTATTCTCCTTCAGTAGTTACAGATGAAGTTGTGTTTGAGACAATGGTTTATGATGAAACATATCATACTACAGGTTCTTTACAAGCAATACATTATAGAACAGACACTGCATTTACTACAGTTACAAGTACAGTTCCTAATGTATTAGATTTATTAACAACAACAGACTATGATTCAGATAGTACAACAAATGCACTAACAAGTGCAGATATAGCCATTCTAAGCGTCAATAAGAGTAGGAGTGGTGGATTATCAGCTACAATGCCTTTAGGGGCTGACAAATACCCTGTAAGTGTAATTAGAAACAAAGCAGGACTTCCTACTATGTCTGTTAGTTTAAGAATCCTAAGTTCTATTGGATTGCGTAGAATCAGGTCTTTGATTGAAGGAGACACATATGATTATGTTTTCCTTGATAGTAATCAAGTAGATTCTCCAAGTACTAAAGAAGTAACATATAGGATGAAGTTGTCTGATGGTTCTCTTAACAAATCGCCTGAACTAGGTAATGAATACCTTGCAGACTTAAATTTTGTTATTGTAGGTGAGGATGTCAGTTAATGGCAGAGACTAGATATAAATTAGTAAGTGATTTAATTGATATTATTTGTGAGATAGATAGAGTTCCTATTGCATCAGTTACAAACATTGAATACAACCATATTGTAAATGCAGGGCGTACAGTTTCTATTACTTTATCTTCTCTTGACCAGATTCAATTAGCAAGGCTTGGCGCTAAGGTAGTATTGAAGGTAGGAAGAAATGATGTAACTCGTGCAGATAGTCATAACCTTGATTTTATGGGAGTTGTTGTTGAAGCTAAACCTTCAATAGATGTTACTATAATTACTGCAGTAGATTATGTTACTTTTTTACAGACTTCAGAGTATGTAGATTATAAGATTAGCGATATTGTTGGACAGGATTTATACTTCTTAGCTGCTGATGCTTGTAATTATAAAGATATAGACACGAGTATTTTATTGAAGGGTAGTGGAATTATAGCTACAGAAGAAATGAAATTAGAAGGTTTACAAACTCGTCGTCAATTTATGGATAAATGTTTTACAAACATGGAAGTATTTCTTAACAATTCTGAGCATAATGAAGTAGCTGTAGCAAGGTGGAGATATGCAATCAAAAGAAATACTATTATGGACTTCTGGTTAGAAGACCCTTCTAACAAAAGATATGAGATGCCAGTAATGTCAATTTCAGATAAGAGTTCTAATTTAGTAGGAGATGGGCTTGTGACAAGCACAGACATAACACAATTAGTAAACAGTGCAACATATCAAAGTACTAAGGATTCTACTATCTATGCGACAGTAACAGATGATGATAGTGTTAGAAGGTTTGGGATTAGAAGTAAGTTGTATCAAGTAGAAGAAGATGAGAAAGGTAAGTTAGAGTTGTTAGCTTATCAAGTAGTTACTAGATTAAAAGAACCTACATTTAATTATGATGTTACATTAAAGAATGCAGAACATATAACAGTAGGTGATTACATTAAGATAAAGAATATAGCTTATGAGCAAGAGGAGACACTTCCTGTAGTTAAAGTATTACATAGTTTTACAGACACTATAGTTTCTAAGATAACATTAGGAAGGCCAGAATTAACCTTAAAAGAATACATTGAGCTTAATTTAGTGTAGAGACACACACCTTCATTTCCACTGGAACTTTTTATTAAAATAAAGACTTTATTTTTAATTTTAATAATAAGCCGTCGAACCGTTTTTGTTTTTTAGAGCAAAGTCCTAAGGGTTAACTATTAGCCTAGAGCTACTTATTTGTGGGTAAATACTCTTTTTTGAGTAGTTATTAGTTTAGAAAGTTTTGTAGAGACATTAGATAAAATCTCCAGTGGAAATGAAGGTGTGTGTGTGCCATACATAATGTTATATAGACCCTGCGTCCTAACTGAAATACTTAAATGTAAAACAGGTGATACAATGTTAAAACAAGTAACAATAAAGTTAGGGGCAACATCCCCTACAAGCAAGCAATATGAGTCTGCAAGGGCAGACATAGAAACAACTTATACAATAAGTGATGAAGATGCTTTGGATTTAGACAAGGCAATGGAAGTATATGAGTATGAGCTAAGACGCGCAAGGATACACCTTAAGGACGCGTTAAGGACAGTTAAAGATGAATTGGCTGGGGTTGTACCCAAAGAGGCTGGCAAGGCCTTAAAAGCTGATGAAGCTAAAAAACTTAAAGAACTACTAAAACAGTATGGCGGTGACTAATGCTGTGCGATTGTGGAGTAACTGCAAGAAAAGCTACGGTAGGTTATTTTATTGAAGATTATTGGGAATGTAATAATTGTGGATTTAGTTGTTGTTCTATACCTTGTGATTGTTGTATAACGTTAAAGATAGAAGCACTAAAATCGGATGCTATAACAAAAGGTCCATTTAGAAAATGTATGGGTAAATATTTAACTAAAGAATTAGAAGAAGAATTAAAGGAGCATCTATGAGTAAGATAGAAGTTAACAAGGCTAAGTATTTGCTTATGTGTATTGATATTTTAAAAGCTCCAGAAGGTTTAGTCAATGGACTGACAAAGGATTTTGCAGAAGAAGAGATATTGAGGTTGTCCCAATGAACTGTACTAAATGTCAAGACGGTACTTCTCTTGTAGCAAGTATCGAAGGTTATGCTATGTATAGTTGTAATGCGTGTGGATTGTCTCATGCCTTATAGTAATTGTTTTACCTGTAAACAGGAAGGACACACAACAAGGCTTGACGTTCCAACACAAGGACACCACAAGTATTGTAAGGTATGTTTAACAGGAAGGAAAGTTGACAAACTACTAAAAGCTATAGAAGAGTTTTCAGATTTCATTAAGGAGCTTTAATGGGAAAGGTCATAAGGAATAGAGGTATAGGAGAGCTATGCACGACGATTTCATTATTAACGTGTTCGTTCATTGAACACCTTATGGCCCCCAAAATATGAGCTGTAAACATGAAGCCCAAGTATGCAATAGCAAAGGATGGCAGTGCGTCATCTGTAATAAAATAATAAAGGATGTCTAATGTTCTATGTATTAAGATGCCCTAAGTGTTATGTCTATCGAGCAGGTAACGACAAGAATAAATCTTGGAGATGCTTTAGATGTAATTATAGTATGAATAGAAAGAATACTAAGGTACAGGCTAAGACATTGACAGTAGAAGAGACCCAGATAGTCATAAGTCAGCTAAAGTCCTAAGGGTTAACTATCCATCCATCCGATTCCGCGGGGCTTATTCGTTCGGGAATTCGTATTTAAAACAGTTTTGATTATTAGTTGTTCGATTTCTTTTTGTCATAATGCTTCTTTTTAATTGTATCAGCATTGATTTAAATTCATCATCATCAAGAATTACTTTATTTTCAGATTCTGAATAATAGATTTCTCTTAGTTGCTTGTAGCGTTTGATTTGTAATTGATATTCATTCATAATTATTCGGCTTTGTATTTGTAATAGTTTGGATTTTCAGTATTGTCTTCACCGTCAAAGTCATTATATTCACAATCCATTTGCCAACATTCATAAATGACTACTTTTTTCATTCGCTTATTACAGCACTGACATTTTATTATTTCTCTTTTTCGGGTCAATTTTATTCACCAAAAATGGAGAGTCGAGTGGTCTATATAAACCAAACAGGTCTAAATGTGTTTTAGGATAATTAGGCGAAAAGCCATAATGTATTTTAGACAATAAGGATAATATGTTAATTGGTTGTTTTGGTTGATTGGGTATTAGGTTTTTAGGCTAATAACCTAAAAGGGTAAAAGGGTTTTTGGATATGAAAACGTGCATTTTAAGGGCGATTCCTGAGCCAAACCCTCACAATAATACAATCACAAAGGCAGTGTATATAGACTATAGTGTAGGCCTTTAGATTTAATTTGGGCATTTAGTATATATATTCCTTATATATAGGCAATCCTTTATTTTTCGATAATTATTTCACCCCCCCTTATATACCCCCATATAGAACTAATTTGACCACCAACCTTATATAGACCTATGCTTATGATGTTTCCTATGAACGAACTAGAATTCGGAATATGTGAAATGAGCGAGTGCAACTCTTCGGAGTTTGGGACATGGCTAGAAAATGGCCTATGTGAAAATTGTAGAGGTAACTAATGGACAGGCCATATTTACCAGCGGGTGATTATATTATTTCAGACCCGTGTTATGTTTTTTCAGATGATGATTATGATAAACTACTAGAACA
>Ga0181394_1001041_pt1 | contig 12187 bp, 21 predicted proteins | sample 17SPOviralmetaG_FD_130123 | JGI IMG/M metagenome (GOLD analysis project Ga0181394, IMG submission 130123) | Marine viral communities from the oligotrophic San Pedro Time Series (SPOT) site, San Pedro Channel, CA, USA - 17 SPOT_SRF_2010-11-23 | ecosystem: Environmental > Aquatic > Marine > Strait...
AAAAAAAAGGGGCGTAAGCCCCTTTATTTATATAGTAACAGAATTTTTTTGGTTTTGAACTTCAACCCTGACTTGTTGTGCTATGTTTTTAATATTTTGCATAGCTTTTCTAAGTCTAGTTCCAGCTGAGTTGTTACCTTCTACAAACTTTTCAGCGTCAGTTTCAATACTGTTAAGTTGATTACCCATTTGTTGTAATAATTTAATTACTTCGTTTTCTCCGTACATTTAATTTAATTTAAGTTATAGGCTTGTTACTTCGCAAGATCCACCGGCACAAGCCAGTTCGCCTGATAGATCTGTATTATCATTTAACTCTACTACTTTAGTTAAGTCTATATCTTGAAGTAGTTTTGTCATTTCATCATACTTAGTTTTATTTATATCTTCAAATGGAGCTTGAGTATATGTACCACCGTCATAAGGTAAAACAGATAAACCATTGTAACTGTTTCTGTTTTCCCACATCCACTCACCTGCTGGCTCCCAGTCTTTCTCTTTTAGACTTATTGTAGCTGAAACATTATGTGTATTACTACCAGATTTATGACCAGTAGCAACCCAGTCTATAGCTACTTTTTTAACACGTTCTAATAAATCAAAAGCAGACTCTGTTCTTACAATAGAACCTTTAGGTGCTGCTTGTGGTATTTCTATAACAGCAGTATCGTGTGGTCTAAAATATTCATCTTGTACTAACTCTGGATGATGTATAGCAAGATAATTATATATTGCTTCGTTTTTACCCACGCGCATCCTACGGATATAATATTTGTTATGCCATGCATGAATACCTGAAGACGTACCAAGTACCAGAGATGTAGTCCCTGCAGGTTTAACACACGTTGTACGAGCTGCAGGATTAATACCAATAGTCTTAGCTGTTATTCTGTTCATCATTTTTACTTGATCAGCAGCTTGATTTAAATCTAAACTCATAACTTTACCACTACCAATACCAGTCATCGAAACGCCTAGCAAAGCATCACGCTCTGTAGTCTCTTGCCAAACTTCTCTAAGATAATGAAACTCTGTGTAACCAGCTTGTAACGTACCTATAAAAGCAGCGGCAGCAACTCTATCGTTTAATTCTTCTTGCGTGTTTACATCAGATACGTTTACTTCACATAAGTTACAAAACTGAAAAGGTCTTAATGCTATTTCACAACACGGATTAGTACCCCAGTCTTTATCGTTGTTAAAATATATACCAGGTTCACCAGAACCAGATAACTCTATACGTTTCCATAAGTCCATAAAAAATTCTTTAGTTATTTTATGCCTCATAAGTACAGCTGAGTTATTAGCTCTACCTCTTTGCGGATCTGTTTCCCACCATTGGCCTGATTTACAAGCTATCATCTCTTCATCATAAGCTGAAAACAAAGATATAAGCGCAGCTCTACGTATACCACCAGCTAACACAGCGTCAGCGATGTGACAAACAATATCGTGTACTTCAATACTTTTAAGCTTGTCTCCATCTTGCTTAGCATCTAGTATACCTTTAATTTTAACTAAACACTCTCTTAATGGTTGAGGTCCCGGTGCCTTACCACCTGATGTAACTAGTCTAGCGCCTTTAGGTCTTATGTCTGAATAATCAAACTTTATCTTTGAAGATCTTTTACTACCCATATAAGATTTAATTAATACTTTAATGGCATCAGACCAACCTTCAATACTATCACCAATAACAAACCTACGTTTTCTTATTGCGTGAGGTTTAATTACTTCTGGTAACTTTTTAATGTTATGTAATTGTACTGAATAACCTACGCCACAGCCTGATAACAATAAAAACATAACCTCACTAAAAGCATCAATATGGTCGACAGGCAAATAAGCACAATTATAAAGTCTATTAGGACTAATTTCAATAGGCTTGCCACCGAATTGCAGCGATCGCATTGATGGAAGGACTTTCTTTTCATATACATATTTATAATAAGTTTCTATATCGTTTTTTAAACTCGGATATTTTCTTATGTGCATAGCTTTATTTCTGTCAACTAGCTCTTCCCAAGTTTCTCTACGTTGTAACTCAGGAATATACTTAGCATATTTCATGTGCACTGTTATATCCGATAGTATTTTGTTATTTATTTCTTTCATTTATTAATTCTATTACTTTATCACATTCTTTTTGATTCTGGGGTTTATATAAAGTTACATGTGGTAGGTTTTCTTTTACATGTTTTTTAAACATTTTCCAACGTATTGGAAAACTTTCGTTTGCTCTACCTTTACATTCAATTATAAATGAATCAGATACAAAATCAGGTGTATATTTTATGTTTAATATTTTTTTACAACCTCTATTAACCATATCACCTTTTCCATTGCTTTGTCTTTCAAATGATTCATTATCGAACATAAAACTTTCTTGTAAAACAAATGTCTGTCCTTCGTATGTAGCTTTTATTTTAGCTTTTTTTAAAACTTGATACATATAACGTTCTAAACCACTTGCAAATGTAATCCCATCAAAGCTAACTTTTTTAGCTCTGACAGGACCACGTTTACGTTTAAATTTCTTCTTCATCGTATTTAATTTTGTCAATCAAAGCTTCTTCAGATAAATCTTGTAATTCATCTCTGGCTGCTTGTATATATAATATAGCATCCATAAGCTCTTCTTGTACATCATTTAAATATTTTTGAAGACCTTTCATTTTAAATCTACGTTCATCATCTAACGTTGAACCATATTTATCATAGCCAACGTCTGAACGTTTAACAAACTTATCAACCACAGTTCTAACTACAGGGTCTCTAAATCCATATTCTTTTCTTGATGAGATACCGTTTTTGGCATCGTATATTTCTCTACTTGACATAATTAATCTTTTTTAAATGTTCCGTTTTCCATTTTACCAGTTCTATCTTTAATCTCAAAGTAAGCCTGTTCAATACAACCTTCAATTGATTCGCCAAGTAGCTCAGCTAAGTTTGTTAGCACAACGACACAATCACCAATACCATCAATAGCTTCCATATCGTTACCTTTTAATATAGCTCTACAAGTTTCACCAACTTCTTCAACAAGTTTTAATGCTTGAGTTTTAGGATCGCCTTTGTCATACAAACCTCTTTTATCAGCCCACATTCTTATTAACTCAAACATACTAACTTCTGAGCAAGTATCATCACAATACTTTTGTTGTCTAACACCAGTTGGTGCTAAACCACCGGTTAGCGTACCGTTAATTCTTTGTTCAGTAATGTTCATTTGTTTAGCATTGTCTAAACGTGTGTTTGCTGACTTTATATCGTAGGCGTTATTATTATCAAACCATCTAGCAAAAGCTCTATTGTATACATAACATCTTTCGCTCGTAAATTGAGATTGTTTAACGTTTTGCATTATCCACTCTATTGATTTTAGAGTTATTACAACTTTACCAAACTCTGTTTCCCATGACATACCTTTGTTATCTATAAGTCTGCCTTTAAGTTTATTGACTGGACATGGGAAAGTCGTAGTCATTTCTGTTACATTTATTTTCATTTTATTACATTTTAATTTATTATATGGTTTCATATCTACTCTATACCCAAGAGCCTTTTGTAATTGTCTTTCTTTTTCAGACACTAAATCTATATCTGTAGTAGACATTATTACTTCGTACTCATCTGAATAATAACCTTGTTGACGTTCAATCCTGTCTTCAAGATCTGTTGTTACACCTATTTTTACACCCGGTACATGGTACAAATAATACATCATATTTTATCATTATATAGATGCATATTATGTGCAAAATGATAATATACACCCGGTTCAATATTAAGTCTCTTAGAGACCATCTTTTGCAGCTTAGAAAAACAATACTGATCGTTACAAAAACCAAACCACAAATCATTGCTTCTCATCGTTACACACATATCTAATCTACCGTGTACTATTGTAAATTGCACGGCATAAGTACAAGGTGTGTCTGTTTTATAATCTGGATGTTCTTTACCATCGTATATAGATATACAAGCTTGCCTAGTGTCTGGATTATATTTAAGTAGGTTTACAACGTGGTCTAATTGGTTTTGACGTTGCCATTGCCAACCGTAGTTAGAGTTTACATAACCCTTATCATCAGCCATACGCTTCCATATCTCAGGTATTTTGCCATATATATCACCTAATGTTTTGATATGATTATCGCCAGACAAGTACCATTGCCATTCAGCTTCAGCATAGTCTTCTTTCCAGTTACGTTCTCTGTTTATTATTCTATTGTCCATAGGGTCTGTCATGTAAAAACCTACGTTAAATAGAGCTTTAGTATCTCCGAAGTCTACACCATGTTGTAGTATCTGATCGTGTAAGTATTCGTATGCTGTATTAGCATTTCTAAAGACTTTATTATTTATTGTATTTATCATAATAGTATTTATAGTATTTAATTATATTTTCATGAACTTCTTCGTCTGTATATCTTTTTGGGTCGGTGTGCCATTTACCTCTACCAACTTTTATATCTATCTGCCAGTAATTAAACTCATGTTTCCAATCAGGTGACATAGCTATCTTTATACCCTTTTTTATAGCAAAACTAACCATTTTCATCTCTTCAGGACTCCATGATTTTTTTGGAGACTTCTTAGTTGGTGCTTTGTTCCATTTATTCCAAGCCATTATTCCCAGGGCATTGGTTCAGCTTCAAGCTTTTCATCTTCATGAGGTATAAAACTACCAGACCTTGGTTCCCAAGTAAAAAACGATTCACCACCGTTTTCACCGAGATTTTGAAACTTAACTTTAAGTACTTTAACTTTAGTTGTTTTAGCTTCATAATCTCTGTGTACTAACAAACCGTGATAACTTGCATCATACCATTCACCACCACCTTTAATATTATACATTGTTGGCTCTTCAATTTTGCCATCTTGTGTTTTGTACATTTTAGTAGGATGTGCAACTATAAAAGTTAATACATCATACTTTTTGCAAAAAGATTCAATCTTAGCCAAATAATCCATTGTATAACGGTTTACGTCATCTGAATGGGCGTTTGTATCTCTAACTTTATTAAACGGGTCTATAACAAGACATTTAATACCCTTACGTTTTACAAGCTCAGCACCTTTACGTAACACAGCTTCTAGACTGTATTTATCCATATCGATGAAGAAATAATTATCATTAACATGGTTTGTCACTTGTTCCCATTTATCACCATCTATATCATCTACACGTGGCATATCTTGCCAGTGTTTTCTCATTAATTTATGAGCGTGTAAATATGTAGGTTGATTCTCAGGACTAGCAAAAGCAGTCTTCCAACCGTAGTTGTTGTTATAACCAACTACCATTTGGTCTACAAAATCAGATTTACCAGAACTAGGTATACCCGTAACTGTAATAAACTGACCAGTGTAAGTACTAAATATGTTGTCAAAATTGGATAATCCCACTTGAAAGCCAGGCTTAAAACCGTTTTTAACAAAATCTTTAAGTTCATCTTCTATATCTTTTAATGTTGATACATTCTCTAGCGGTACAGGTCGTGACGCGTGTATAGCACTACGCAGCGCTTCTGTACCGTGTTCAAGTAAGTATTCGTTAGCATCTTTATTACCGTTAAAATCCACAAGGTAGCATACCTCTGCTCCGAGACGTCTAACGAGCTCACGTTGTAACATCTGACCAGGTTCATCTGCATCAACAGCTATTATTATTTTTGATTTATCATCAAAGTAATCAATACAATTATCTAAGTAATCTAAATTGTTACGATTTAACGTAGCTCCATTAGGAACTGAAATAGCATTTGGTATACCAGCTTCATGTAAAGCTAATACATCCATTTCACCTTCAACAATAACACAGGTATCATAACCTACAATACTGTTAATATTATAAAATACTTTTTCAGCGCCTTTATAAAGCTTAAAGTTTTTTCTACCGTCACGATACTTAACATTAATAAGCTGATCACCCATGTAGTAGTTAAACTGTATAGTGTTTTCTTGCTTACCAGTCTGTGGCATAAACTCTTGACCTTCACCTACTTGTAAATCAGTTAATGTCTGTTTATTAATACCACGTGTTTTAAACCACTCTTCAACTTTAGTACTAGTCTCTTTATATTTAACCTCAGGTCTAACATAAACTTTTTCACTAGCGCCCTTACGTTGGTACGTATGTAATTGAAAAGTTGTATCGCAGTTATGACATGTACCAAGACCACGTTCCCAATCGTATGAAGCACATTGTAGCTTCTGATTCTTAGGTTTCCTAGTATGGGAACACAAGGGACAAGTCCCCTGTGTTGCACCATCTTTTAGGCCGTATTGATTATACTTGTCAATCAAAAATCCATTGATCTCTTGTGTCATATATTAAAATGGTAAATCTTCTTCAGCCGCAGCAGGAGCAGGTGCTGGTGCTGAATGGTTATCATCTCTTGGAGCGGTATCTACATTAGTACCGTTAGTCCAAACTACTTTTACATTACCAAGATAAGTCTTAGCTGCTTTAGCATCTCTTTCATCTTTAGTTTGTTCTACAACTACAGGACCTTGATTACCAAACTGATCTGGTTCGTCATTTAGTGTAATTGTAATTGGTAAATATTTACCTTTTTTACCTACAAAGATTTTATCTTTAGGTATATTGTTAAGGTTAATACTTGTTTTAATAATACTTGCCATTTAATAATTATTTATTTGGTTAAACATTCTCGTTAATTGTTCTTTAGTAGCACCTCCAACTCTTCTTAAATTATCAACCGCTTTTACGTGGTTTTGATTAGCATAAAAGTTGTCTGCTTTTGTTTTAATTCCTGACACTGTACATGTCTTCATTCTTGGTCTTCCCATAATAATTTGGTTTATAAGGTTTTGCTTATGAAATACTGTTTAGGATCAAAGTCCTTGGTCTTATAAAACAAGTCATAAGCTTCGCTTGCTTTACTCACCTTGTCTTCACCTCGTTTATAAAACTCTGGTGAACAATCAAACATACCTATTTGGTGTGTTGATTTATCTATAACTATGAATAACATTTCATATCCAAATAACTTACTATAAATATAAGCTTGAGAGTCATAGTTAAATTTACTGGCTGACCATTTAAACCTGTCAATATCACCAGTTGTTTTTAAGTCAATTACTAGTTTTTCGTTATGATTAACAATATCTGCTTTACCTTTCCATTGATTACCAAATAAATCGGTAACACCTGGTACTTCAAAGTCGTTTAACTTACCATCAGTACCCATAATAAGGTCAGTGCAAATATCGTTAGCCATAATTTTTTCTTTCATTAACTCAATTGTATCTACTTCATGTTGTAGTAGACATAACTCACCACCAGCAAAGTCTTTATAGGCTTTTGTATTTCTTGTAGTTGATTTAACTACCTTGTATTTATCTAGCTTGTCGGGTTCTAGTATACAAGTATGAAAATACCCACCTATTAAAAACGCTGGTGATGGTTTGCTAGGCTCAAAGACGTTTAACGGATCTTTTAGTAATTTACTAACATGTGAGTTAGATAAAAATTGATTACCAAAATCACCGTAATAGTCTTCGTCGTTTTTAAGCTTTTGTAATATTGTCTCTTTGTTCATTTAACTTTGTTTGTGATTTTACAGTTGATTGTACTAATTTATTTTTTTGAACATCTGTTAGTTTGTATTTTTTAGCTATGGCTGTTATATCCCCACCTGCTGCTAAATACTCTACAGCTTTCTTCATTTGTTCAGCTGTTATAGCTGGTTTTGCTGCTTGTTTAATTTTGTCTACAGCTTTTGATTTACCGTGTTGATTAGTAGAGTCAGCATCGGCTGTATCATCAATTAGAAATAAATTGCCTAATGCATATTTCTTACCGTATGAAGAAGCTGCACCGAATTGTTGAGCGGTTTGCATACCTTTTTGATTAAGGTCTACGCCGACTATAGCGGTGGCATTTATACTATTTTTACCATCTGATATTGTTGCTGTTGATTTGATTGTTGGAACAGGGTCAGTCATAATTAACTCTTCATTAAGAGTGACTGTAACGCCGTGTTTCAAAAGGAAAGGCTTTGTAGCCTCTAAAATGTCTTCGGCTTTTCTAAAGTAATACTTACCGAACGAGTTGTAACTCGATTTTTTTGCTTTTAACTCAGTTTGTATTTGAGCTAGTTTTTGATTTAATTCTTTCATATTTTGGTATTTTGGTATATATATATTATTACACGTTTAATTACGCTTTTAACTCACTAACTTACAGATAATCAATCACTTGCGAGTGATCTACGTTTTCAATAAGTTTGTCTACAGCTTGCTTTTTTAACTGTGAAACACGAACATAAGAGCTATCACCTTTTATATCTAAATGATTAGCTATTTCAGTAGCTGAATGTTTCTTACAGTTAAGACCGTAACTAAGTCTAAGCACTTCATATTCTTTATAATCTAAATGAGATTTTAATAATCCTGTTAAATATAAATTTAACATTTCTATATTATAAGGTTCTGAGTTATCAGGTATTTGATACACCATACTCTCATCATTAGGATTGGCATCAATACTTAAAAATATAGAGTTAAAAAACATCTCAACCATTTTTTTATCTTTACCAAAGTTTTTACGTATCTCGTTCATCTTGTGTTCTGGTATACGTATATTACCTCTGTTCATATCTATTTGTCTACGTATACTACCTTTAATACGTTTAGATAAAAATGATTTAATTGTTTTTTCTAAATCTTCTGATTCTTTCCATTTTTCATAGTCTAACTTTTTCATAGCTTGTACTAATCCTATATGGCCAAAACCTATAAAATCCATTATGTTCATAACCCCACTAGCTTGTTGTGATGTGCTAAATTTTCTAGCTAAATTTTCTACAAGTGGCATAAACTTTATAGTTAGTTGTTCTCTGTTGTATTCGTGTAATTCTAACTTTGGTAGTCTTATTATAGCACGAGATACATCGTTTTTGTATCTTATATAATTCTTTATATTATAACTTTTCATAATTGTTGATTTAATAATTCTTTTTCTCGTTTTAATTCTTCACACATATTTCTATGTATAGTTCTACTTGTACATTTTAATAACTTAGCTAGTTTAGCTATAGTAATTTTATTACCATTATTATTTATTTCTAACATACACTCATATATATTGTCTTCTGTAATACGTTTAGTTCTACCTATAAATATACCTACTATTTTTAATTTTTCTTCTTTGGTTAATCCACAATTAGGTTTAAATATAACTTTACGTAATTTATTCTTTGGTGGCTGTTCAAGATCTAGCATACTAACTTCATATACTATTTTACGTAGTAAGTCGTCGTGTATAGCAAAAGACACGAAACCATTATGTTTAGTACATATATAAAAAGCTAAAGCAGCAAACTTGTCTTGATTTAGTTGTGGGTTTAAATACCACAATACTAATAAATGCCACTTAAGTGATTTATATGTAGTTATCTGTGCTTTACTTCTAAATAATTCATAACACTCATGTGTACCATCTTTATAATACATATACATCCAGTTTTCTTCTGTTGGTATATCTGTTATTGGTAACCTACGGTATACGATGCGGTTATTATTAAGGTATGTAAGGTTTCTTTCGTATGACATTAGCCTATTACTCTATATTATTAATGGGCTGTTGTCACAGTCCCTGGTATTTGTTTATATATTTTTTCTTTATTGATGTTGGCAACAACATACTTTTCACCGATGTAATAATTCCAATACGCTTTAATACTACACTTGTCTTTGTATTCATCAGGCATACACTGAGGCATTTTAGTTATTCCATTAAATGTACCTTCTAATCTAGCTGGTATCAAAGATAATGGATCAAAACATTTAGTATAAGACAAATGAGTCTTGTTGTAACGCTTTTTATATTCCGCTGATAAAGCACAGAAATGCTCAAACAGCCATCTATAATTACTAGCATTTTCTCTTGCCCATATAGTTGATGGGTGGTTTAAGTGAGCTTGCTTGTAAGGCATATCATCGGGATTACCGTGTACATGATGAGCAGTACATAACATTTGTGCTGACTCAAGTATCATCTTAACTACATGTTTATTATATTGTAATTTTGCCGCCTTTACAGGGCATTTATCTAAATAAAATATATTCATAATTCTAGTATTTTTAAGTATCTATTCCATTTTTTATACAAGTTACTGTAATTAGGATCAAAACAGTCATCTAGTGCTAGTTTAAATATGTCATTGTGAAGTTCACATACGTAATTTCTAACATAAAAAATATGTTTTCTTTTCCTGTAATATCTAGCTATTCTATTCATCTAATTTTTGTCTTAGTTCGTCAATCTTTTTCTTTATTTCAGCACACTTTTCATACTCTTCTTTTTCTTGATAAAGATTTAACTGTGTCATTAGGCTGGCTAACTCACCTAGTAATTCTTCTTCAGTATTTGTTTTTGGTTTTCTACTTTGGCTCATAAAAGCTTCAAATGTATCAGTAGTATACCATTTTGATTGTTCTCTAATATAAGTTGTTAACAATTTATCAACAATTAGATCTGCTAATTTGTTCATTTCTTTATCTGTCATTGTATTCGTATTTTTCTGTTAATTTATCACTATTACCTACGAATATACACTCTTCTTCGTAGTTAAATATACTTATCATTATTTCTTCGTTTTCTTTTATCCATATATAATACACGTAGTCTTCCATATCTATATTACTTGGTTTTCGTAAGTATACATCGCCTGGCCCATCTTTCATATAAGATACTAATTGAGCAGCTAAACAACCTATACCGTTAGCTATTGGACCTTGTACACCATTAATTATACCATTACTTATGTCATAACCATTTAGATAATTGGCTAATGTCACACCTAGTCCTTTTGGATAACCGTCGTAGTGTTTGTAAAGTTGTGTGTGTATAGCAGTAGACGGTAACGTTTTACTGAACGATCTACCCTCTTGTCTGTCGACTATGTTAATTAACGCTCTCGTACTCATAATAATAACTTTTAATTCTTTCTATTATACCTCTACCGTTTGCTGTATGAAAACCATAACTATGTGTCATTAGGCTGTTAATTGGTTTATTTTCTAATAATAAATACATTAACTCATTCTCATCATGGTCCATGTCCATAGATGTATCTGTTATTGCTTGTGCTAGCGCGTAGCAATCATGTCTTGGTTCCATACCAAGATCTTCTCTTATATATTGTTCTACTTGTTCTGCTGTCATTTTATTTTATTTTATATTTAATTATCCATTCATTACCAAAGGCCATTTTGTATTCGTTAACCAGTCTAATGGCCTCTAACTGACTATCTGCTGTGTCTAAGACTTCAGTACCGTATTTTGATTTACCTATTATATTATACATTAGTTTAATTCTTTAAGTTTGTACTCACCTGATTTAATTTTTTCTTCTGTAGCTCTTCTATTTTCACCTAAAAATATATTTCTATATTTACCAGTAGTTCTAGAGTAATCCCAGTAGTAATCATCTAAGAATACCTGACCTTTGTTATCTTTAAACGCTATTATAGATCTATAACTTTGAAAGTATTTACCTTCGTCAGTATATATCTCAAACTGATTAGCTACTTTATTGCCGTTAGGACTTTCCATATTATACACTTTCATCTTCTGTATCATCTATAATGTTAAACTTATTTTCTATTAAACGTATGATAGGTTCTCTTACATAATCACAACTATTAAATTCTATATTATTAGTTCTAATTCTACCATCATAATCTAATTCATATTCAAAGTCATAGTTTTCTTCATCACTAAAGTCAAACTCTTCTATACCTTCAGTAACACAGTCGTATATGATCTCTAGTGCAGACTGATTTAACTTTAGTTTATTAACATTGTTTAACTCTAAAGTTTTAACATTTAATTCTGTTTGTAATTGTTCTAATTTGTCTTGTAAGCCTTTTACTGTAGCTTCTAACAGTTCTTTGTTGTTGTCCATTTTTATTTAATTTAATTATTATACTTATAAAACGAGGGTGACACCGAGTTTTCGTGGAATTCGTTTCCTTTCGGACCCACTACCCGAGTTTCGGTTTTCCGTCACCACTCGTATATTACGCTAACATTGTACCATAACCTCTACGTCGAGTCATCTTAGCTATTTTAGCCGCATCACTTTGTGACATTATCTGTATAGAGTTACCAGTCTTGTGGTTAATAAGAGGTGCACAACCATACATC
>Ga0181394_1001042_pt1 | contig 12187 bp, 15 predicted proteins | sample 17SPOviralmetaG_FD_130123 | JGI IMG/M metagenome (GOLD analysis project Ga0181394, IMG submission 130123) | Marine viral communities from the oligotrophic San Pedro Time Series (SPOT) site, San Pedro Channel, CA, USA - 17 SPOT_SRF_2010-11-23 | ecosystem: Environmental > Aquatic > Marine > Strait...
TGTAAAGGTCTAGGTAAATCTTTTTTGATTTCTAAAAAGTCGGTCTTTTTTTTTACACCATATATTTTAAAATCTTTTGATTCAGTTTCAGTTTCCTTTATAGTTTCTTTTGCTTCTTTATTTGTGGTCTTTTTACTTTTTGGGTTATAATCTCCCTTTTTAGGTTGTGAAGTATTTTCTTTATATACCATTATATATTTATTACATATTTTTTTTATGATTTTCTATCCTATCTTCCGCCAATTTAAATATTTCTTCATCCATTTCAACTCCTATAAATTTCCGTTTAGTATTTATACATCCTATACCCGCCGTACCACTTCCCATAGTAAAATCCATTACTGTGTCACCCTCATTTGAATAAGTTTTAATTAACCATTCTAAAAGTTCAACTGGTTTTTGAGTTCTATGAATTGTCTTATGTGGATTTTTATAGACTAAAATAGAATCACCTTCATAATCTGGTATTTCATTTATAATACTTGTTGGGTGTCTATCTCCTTTGTTTATTGCTCTGTTTCCTTCTCCTTCTAAATGTGATGACCTGTCTATAATTCCATAAGCAGAACTATCTTTATTATTATTTCCAGTATTTGTTTTATTATATGCCTTACCCTTTGTTTTCTGTGGGTTATATGTCCCTTGTTTATCTTTAAAAACATATATATTTTCATGGTCTATTATACTTGTTGGGTGTCTATCTCCTTTATTTTTTGTTGTTACATTATCTTTATCTTCAATACCGTATAAATTAGTTTGTTGCCCTTGCTTTTTATTATATGCCTTACCCTCTGTCTTCTGTGGGTTATATGTCCCTTGTTTATCTTTAAAAACATACATACTTTCATGGTCTATAATACTTGTTGGATGTCGGTCGCCTTTATTGTCTGTTTGTGTATCAGTTAAATAAGATTCTTTAAAATTGCTATTTTCTCCATAATACCCTAATGATTTTCTACCCTTAACTTTATATGGTTTACCCTCTGTCTTCTGTGGATGATATGTTCCTTGTTCTTTTTTAAAAACATACATTAATTCATGTTGTCTTAATGGTTGTTTATTGGCTGATAAAAATCCAACTTTTCTTGACTTCTTCCATATTAAATCATATTTAAACCATTTTGGGTTACTATGAATTAAAGTATAACCAAATTTAGCAGTACAAAAAAAAACAAGTATGGCGTTAGGTTTCATAATTCTTTTAATATGTTTCCACATCTCTTCCAAATCTATAACTGAATCCCACGCCATTGCCGTTTGCCCATAAGGTAAATCCAAAACAAAAAGATTAATTGATTTATCTTCTAATGTAGGAAATACATCAAAACAATTTTTATTAAATAGTTGAATATCGCTCATATATAATTACTATTTATTATTATTTTCCTCATCTTCCGCCGTTAATCCAAACATTTCAAAATACGGGTTCTTTGGTTTTCTTGGTGGTGCTGGTTTTGGAATTGCTCGTTGTGGTTGAGTTTGTTGATATGCTGGTTGTTGTGGCATGTATGTAGGTTGTCCCTGCGGTCCCATAGGAAATTGCTCTCTTGTCTTTTTCTGTTCTGCTCGTTTAGTAAAATAAGTATCTAATGTTTTATTCATTAAACTTGTTATTTTTTCTTCATTCCATAAATCTTGTTCTTCTTTAAATATAGTTTGCTCTGCGTTAACTTCAAGATGAGCCTCTTCTAACATTTTCTTTTGTTTTCTTGCTTTTATATGTTTTTTTGCTATTGCTTTCTCTTGGGCTTCTTCTTTTTGTCTTAATACTTTTAATGCTGCTCTCTTTTGTTTTGATTTCTCTCTGGCCTTTGCTAGACTTTCCCTTAATTTTTTTTTAGTTTCTTCTGTTAATGGTTTTCGTTTCTTTCTAGGTTTTTTAGGTATTTCAAAAATTTCGGGTTCTTCTACTGGATCGTTTGCTTGTTCTTCGGCAGGTTCTTCTTCTACTGGTTCTTCTACTTCGTTTGCTTCTACTTCGTTTTCCTCTTCAATTACTTTTAATTCAGTTGGAGATTCTTCATCATCGGCTTCGTGATTAATAGATTCTAATTCTTCGGGAGTAAATGGTAATGACATAATTGTATGTTTATACTATATAAATATAAAATTATTTTACTGTCATAACACATAAATTTAACATAATAGACAATTATTGCTATTCCATTATGGCTCATCATCACTTTCCATAAAATCCGTATTATCTAATATTTTGTAATAATCATTTAACTTTAAATATTCTAATAGTTCATCTTTTTTAAATAAGAATTCAACACCATTAGAATTAGAATCTAATTTAAATATCTCTTTCTCCATTACTATTTTTTTAAAGTTTCTTTGTGATATAATTTCACCAGAATTATTGATTAAAAAATATTTATACTTCTCATATAATTGTTTTATTGAAACACTATAATTACCTTTCTTTTTACCTTTTGTATATAAATAAGGTTCTACTCCAATTTCAAAATATTCTTGATATATAACATTAAAAAAATCATCAAGGGGTATCTTTGAAAGTTCATAACTCCTCTTTAAATATTTAGTTTGTGGTATTTTAGTAAAGTCAAAAGTCTTATTGAATATTGATTTAATATAATCTAAAAACATTAATTGAACTTCTTTATCATCCATAATATTATTTTCACTATATGCCATTTCTTCAAAATATTTTCTACTAGGTTTTGGTTGTGTACATTCAAATAGAGCAAATCTTCTGTTAGAATCTGATAATTTCATTACTGCTTCATTATTAGTAGTAGCAATATAATTGACAAATGATTTAATAGTAGTGTTTTCAATTCCTTTTCTTTTCAATATAAACTTGTCATTTGTGATTTCTCCTTTTAACTTTTCATAGAATACCTTAGTTTCTTCTGGGTCTGCTTCATCAAAAACAACAAATAACTTTTCAGCCATGATACCATTAAAATCCCCAAATATTTCTTTGGATGCGTTTCTTGATTCTAAATGATATTTATCACCCATAATATTTTTACCTATAAAATCTGTCATAATATTTTTACCCCACCCTTCTTTACTTTTTAAAATTGGTAATACTTTTGTTTTAACTAATGGATTTAAAATCATGTGAGCAAATACTTGAATGAGATAATTAAAATATTCTTCTTCATTACCTGAACCATCATTGACTAAAAACTTAAAATGATTCAATAGTTTGTCAAATCTTTCTTGTGTTTCTTGTGAATAATTCTTTTGAGATTCTAATTTAAAAATATTAAAACCCGTAAAAAGATTATAGACATTATCAGGGCATTCAGTTAAAGATGGAATAAAATCTATATTATCATAAACTTTTTTCAATGGGTCATTTATATAATTTTCAATGAATGTTTTTGGTTTTCCAGTATCAGTATAAAAAGGAAATTTTAATACTTTACCATTTAAACTTGCTTCTCTCCAATCTATAAATTTAGATTTAATATTAGTTGCTTTTTCAAAATGTTTTTCTCCATTGTTATCAGTAATATATACAAATGGATTAAGAATTTTAGCATTTTTAGATTCAAATTTTTCTTTTAATTCTTGGTATTTATCTTTTTGTTCTTCTTCATAATCTTGTTTTTTTTTAAATAAAATACTTTTGGGAATATCTAATAAATCTTTCATAGGTTTAATAATAAACTTTACTTTATGACCTCTTGAATTCATAAATAAATTCAAATCATTTAATTCATTATCTATTTTATTATCTTTTTCTACTAAAAATCCATCATGTATTTTGGTAGATGTAATAAACTTTTGAGATTCTAAATAGTTAATAGCCAAATCTATAATTTGTTTTTCTTTTATATTATAAAATTGACTTAATACTTTACCTCTTTCATTATTTTTTTTATTTTTTTTTATCATATCTTTCTTAACAAAAGTTACTAATTCTTTATTTTGAAAATATATTTTATCAATAATATGATTGTATTCATTTTTTATACCCTGTAACCAATCAGGACAATTTTTTAATTCATAATCTCCATTTATAAATGAAGTAATATCTATTTTATTAAATCCACTTTCTTTCAATAATTCATTTCTATTTTTAATATAATTTTCTAAATTTGGTTTATAAATATTGTTTTCATCTGCGTAATTATTCATAATAGTATGTTGGGCGTTTACTATGTCAATATCTACATAAGTGGAAATTGCCAGTGAATTCCTAACTTCACATGGAAACATTTGTAGAGAACATTTGGAATAAATCCGCCCTTGAAGTGTTGAGCCTCTTTGACTATAAGTAGTTTTTACTGAACCATTCACCATTTTATTTTTATAGTTAATTAGATTTTGAATGAGTTGAATTTTATAATCTTTGGTGAATGAATTTGGAAATATAGTTTTTTTATTTGCTAAAATATAATCTAAAACGAATTCATTAGATTTTTCAATTACTGTTTCAACCATTTTATATATACTATTATATTAATATTTTAAATAGAAATAAACGATAATATTTAAATGGTCTAATATGGTAAATCAAATTTTAAAACACCATTTTAGAATATTTACCTTCTTTTATAGTTCTATTATTATTAATTATATTACCTTATTTATTATTAATAATCTAAAATGGTAAATGGTGAAAATATGGTATTTTAAAAGCATCTAGAAATTTCTAATTTTTTCGTTTTAATTTTTGAATATTGAAATGAAAAATTTTAAAATATCACAGCGTTTATTTGGAGCCTATATTTCACCATTTACCATTTTAGCACCATTTTGGATTATTACTTAATAATTAGTTTAAAACTTATTTAAAAAATATTCTATATTATTATAAAATGGAAACTACTGATAAACCAGTTAAACAATCTTTTATTAATTTCAAATATCATTTAATAAATGAGAAATTGGAAATCAATGAAAAATTTAGAACTACAATAGAACTTACTAAAAAATATAAAATACCAAAAAGTAGTTTATATAATATTATTTGGGGAAAACCTAATAAAAAATGGGAAGATTTTAAAATTGAAAAAATTAATGAAAAAAGTTATTTAATGTTATAAAATTTAATCTAATACTATAAAATTTATTTAAACAAATAAAACTTTATAAAATTAATATGACAAAAGGGGAAAATCATTCTATATATCATTTTAAAGTGATTGATTTAGAAAAACTAGAATCTAATTTTTATTTAACTGGTAAAGAAATTTATGAAACTTTGGGAATTCCTCGCTCTTCACTATATTATTCATTAAGAACTAAACATGGTAAAATAGGTACTAAATACATTATTGAAAAATGTTATATACCTAAAAGATTTTTTGAAAATTAAATTTGTTGGTCAATTGGTTTTAATGCTAATTTTAAATCTTCGGCAAATGAAGTTTTCATAACAGTATTTTTAATTTTTAATTCTTTTCTTTTTTCATCAATTTCATTAATGATTTTTAATAAATCATCTAATTTGAATATTTCGCCATAAAACCAAGTATACATGAATTATATAAATAAAATATATTTTATTATTCATTTTTAAATTGATTATCTACATAATCCATAACTTCTTTCATGGAAGGTACATCTTCAACTTTTTCTACTACATCTAAATCATTTAATTTTTTATTAAAAACTTCTTCATCTTTTATATTATTAATAACCAATTGCCTTGTTAATCCTTCTCTTAAACTATCAACAATACCACCTAACATTTCTAATACTTCTAATTTGGCTTGAATACAAATAAGTGATTTATTATCTATTTTTTTAAATTGAGTCATTTCTTCTAATTCGGGAATTTCGCCCAACTTATTATTAAAATTTAATTGTTTATTATCAGTCATTTTATAATATATATAAATATAAAAAATTATGAAAAATCAACGATAATTGGCGCTCCGTCTTTAATTTCTTCTTCTGTATATCCACAAATTCTTTTTTTATAATTATATTTTTCATAACATATTTGTTCAAAGTTTTTAATATCTTTAATCATTTCTTTCCAACATTTTATATGATATAACATCATAAATTCTGTTTTTGTTTTTTTCGCTTTTTTTAATCTCTTTCCACAATGTAAACAAAACCCATTACTTTCTAAACTTTCTACCATATATTATTATATAACATTATTAATTATCAATAATTTCCACAGTCAAATTTGTATTGGCTTTTAAATCTGTTTCTTCTTTATTTAATTCATCTGTTATCATAACTTCTATTTGATTTAAAACTATATCACCAGCATTTTCTAATTTAGAATAAACTTTTTGTGGAGGATAAATTTCTATTATTCTTTTATCTTCAATAGTTTTGGCATTTACTAATGACCCAATTTGATATATAGTTTTATCAAAATTAGATATTGCTCCGTTGTAATTTCTATGTGGTAAATTTTTAATTTGAACATTAAATATTTTATCATCTAATTCTACTGTTTCAACTTCACTAATTGTATTAAATATAGGATTATCTATGGTGTCTTGTGAGGAACCCGTTTCTTGTTCTTCTATTGCTCTGCTTGTTACCGTGTCATAATCTTCAATATCTAATATATTATCTAAATTATCAGAGTTTACTATACCCATACCAGCATTACCATAAGCGTAAATATTATTTATAGTTACATCTCTATTATCGTCAGGCATAGTCATCATAGGAAAAAAGAATAAATCAGAGAAGTTATATCCATTAGCATCAAAAATAGTATCCCCTCCAACTCTCATTACGGCAGGTGTCATAGTTTTTGAACTATCACTAGTTCCGTAATTTCCGTATTTTGCGGCAGACGCTGTGTAAACATCTTGTAAATCAGTAACAGCCCAATAAGCATTTTCAGATAGTAAAACTCCTGTGTTATTATAATAATTTTTAAGATAATCAACTTTATTATTCCAATAAGTAATATCACCAGTAAAATCGGCGGGTCTTTGAAAAAATCTAAATTCTCCTAAATATCCATGTAAATAATTTTGATTATTATTAGATACTGGATTACCTGCTAAAAATTCTACTTTATCTAATCCAGTTCCTGTCATAGTTGCCGTTCCCGTGTAATCTGTATTAGTTGTTAAATCACTTATTAATATATCAACTTGCGGGTTAATAGAATTACCATAACTTTTTAAAGCAAAGTAATAATTATTAGTAAAATTAAAAACAATTCTAGTAACAGTAGAATCAACTAAATTTATTTGGTGTGTTGTTCCATCTGCTTCTGTTAATTCCAAATCATAAGCGGCTCCTGCTGTATCAATTTTTATAGTTGTAACTGTTGACCCTGAGATAACAGTTCTTATTGTATCAGTTGTAAAAGCAGTTTTATCTTCTAATTGGAATACACAAGTTATAAGAGTAGGGACATTTATTATAGGTAATCCATTTCCTATTGTTGTATGTGCGCCAAAATCTACTGTGTCTGTAACAGGTGAAGTAGCGGAATATGCTCTATAAAATGGATAATTTCCAACGCCTCTTAAACTTCCAACTACTGAACTATATTCTATGGCGGTAGTTGTTCCTATTGCTAATGAAGTAACATAAGCAATATTTTCTTTAATTATTTCAGTATCTCTTATGCCCCTTCCAAGTCTAGAACCGTAAATTTTATTACCATTAAAATTATCTTCCAAAGCATCTTTATCTAATCCATATTTCATCCAATAATCAGCAGGGGACATATAATCAGGGACTTCTACATTCCAATATTTTGTACCATCTAATACAGAAGGAATATAAGCAATTAATCCTTCTCTTGAATGATTTTTAACATTAAAAGTAAATAATTTATCATTTGGTTCTGTTCCACTTGGAACTACGGCATCTACATAAAATTCAAAGGTATCTCCACAAAACCAATTATAAGAATTTAAAAGTGGTTCTCTTGTTTCTGTTTCATTATTATACATTGAAGCCAAAAGAGTTCCATTTGATATCGCATCAGTACCACTTGGAAAAAGTTGTAATTGAAAAAACCAAGCAGCATTAGAAAGATTACCAGGTATACATATTAAAGAATAATCATTTGCGGCATCATCATAAGTCGCTGGACCTATTCTTATTTCTTGTATCGCACTAAAAGTAGGATTTACTACGGTAACAAAACTTGAACCATATTTAGTACCGCCAGAACAATACATGTTAAAAGCGTTTTTATTTACTTGGGCTGTGGGTGGAGTATAATTTGATCCCCACTTAGCACCAAATCCATTAGTAACTCCGCTAGTATCCCATAGTACACTTCTAACTTCGTCATTAGCATTTATAGTTCCGCTGGGTATTGCTCCTCCACTTATTAATCTGGCGTTTGCTGTTGTCATTTTTCTTGCTTTATCACCATTTGTAAATAAAAAATCTTGTAAATTTGTATTTTCCCATGCTGTATTATTTAAATAAGAAGTGAATTCAATCTCTACACTATCAGCATAAGAATTGGCTCGTGCTTCAAAAGTATAATTAAAAGATTTTAAACCACCAAATAATACATTTAATCTATTGGCTAGTGCTTCTGCTGAATATTCAGTGTCTACAACATTAATTGTTTGGGTGATTATATCATAAGGAGTATATCTAAAACTCATAGTAGTATTTGCTGGAATTGTTATTTTGGATTGTCTTCCATCTCTTAATAAAGATATTCTTGTTAAACAAATTTTACTATTTGGTTTTATAATAATATTATCAGTAAATCTATTAATAAAATTAGCATGATTTGATTCTCCATTACTACTTAAATTAATAATCATATATTTTAATAAAAGAAATTATTTTATTATTATAAACTATATAATGACTGAACTTATCCAATTAACAGGAAACAAAGCAGAATTTTCCAATTATATAACAGACCCTATTGTTTTAAAAGAAGAGTCAAGAGTATGTTTAAATAAAGCATCTTTTTCAATACCTGTTATAGTTAGTCGTGAGATAGAATTTCCTTTTTCTGGTGTAGGAGTTGATTATACAAAAACATTTTTTAAAGTCGCCATAAATGGAGTTGAAAATGAAATAACTTATCAAAATTTTTTTAATGCTTATGATACATTAGATACTTTACAAACTGTAACTATTGATGAATTTTACACTGGTATTTTTCCATGCTATGTTGATAATATAGCAACTTACAGAGATGATACAGGCGCTTTTTATAATATACCAACTTTTATTGAATGCGTTGCCCAAGCATGTGATACAAATTTTGACTATTACAAATTTAGTAGTGAAAGTAAATATGAACCAACGAATATATCAGAGGAATTGTTTGCCACTAATTTTACTGTTAATGGTAAAACAATTGACCAAATTAAAAATTTTAGAAGAATAGTAGAATTTGGATTAGTTGGACAATATCAACCTGATAAAGTCACTACAACTCCTTCAACAGTAGTTGCTTGGGTCGCAGCAGATGTTGACAATTTTACAACTGTGGGAGATGGAATAGTATCAGTTGACGCCAACCCAGCAATGGCAGTGTGTCCTAATACATTTGACCCCAACGGCGGATATATTGCGGCAACTCCCCAAATAAATGATGCTAAGGCTTGTCTTGGTTTAGTTTTCATGGGTAAAGGACAAGACGACCCTTTAAATATTACAGGTGTATATCAACCAGAAAATTTTGATGTAGGAATTGAATTTACTTTATTAGGAAGTGGTGAAAGAGTTTTACAGATAATAGATGGAAATCAAACATTTGTTTATTATGATAGCACGACAAACGCCGAAGTTGAAACGGTAAAGCCCAATTATGTTCCACCAAATCAAATATTTACATGGGACCATAATGTAGATAAATTTTGGTTTATTGTTAGAAAAGGGAGAACTATGAACGGTACTACCGAATTTACAACAGCTATTTTACAGGGACCTGGAACTACTCCACAGGCATCAACAAATAGAGTTATATATGTAGCAAAAACTACATTAAATACAAGTGAAATTGATATAAAATGTATGGCATACTCGCAAGGCGCTGGTAATGGTTTTGACGATTGGGAATTCATACCTAAAACTACTGATAGTGAATATGAAGATGAATACCTAAAATTATCAACTACCGAAAGTTTGGATGGCATAGCAAGTGCTGATAGTTTAATATTAACACCCGTATTAAATACTGCTTCATCATGGGAATTTGAAGATGATTTTTGGAATAAAATAGGAATAACACAAGAAGACGGACAATTTAATATTAGAAGTGATATAAACGACGCAGGATGGAATAAAAAATTAAAATGGGAATTACCAAAAAATATAAATAAAAATTATTGGTTTGGTCAAAAATATATATCAGGCATTTTAGATTTAGCAACTAATCCAAATTATATATCATTTTTAAGAAATTCTAGTGTAGGATACATTGGAGATATACCAAGAGAAATTGCGGTGTCTATATTAGATTTACCAATTGACCCAAATGTTGGTTCATTCATAGGCGCAACAAATTCAGAAGTATTTGATGCGGGGAATATTAACAAAGTTGTTAACTATGTACAAACTGAAAAAGATGATTTAAATTTGATAGATAGTAGAAGTATTAATTATGTATATGAAGCATTTAATTTAGTATATAGAAAACTTCATAATCAACAAAAAATGCCTATTACACAAATGAAAATTAAATTAGGTTATAAAAATTTTCAAAATAATAAAGACCAACAAATTAAAAACATGGAAGGAATAGTAAAATTAGAAATGATATTTGATTAAACATAGTAACCTTAAAAATAATATTTATAATAATTATATGCCAGAACCAACTAATAAAAAACTTTACGCAAAAGCGAGGGCTAAATATGCTAGTATGAAACACTCAGCATATAAATCAAGTTTAGTAGTAAAAGAATATAAAAAAATGGGCGGGACTTATAGTGGTAAGAAACCCACAGCAAAAGATAAAGGATTAAAAAGATGGCATAAAGAAGATTGGAGAACACAAGACGGAAAAAAAACTTATGAAGGTAAAAAAGGAAAGATATTTAGACCTACAAAGAGAATAACAAAAGACACGCCCACAACTATGAAGGAGTTAACACCCGCACAAAAAAAGAAAGCAATAGCAGAAAAGAAAAAAAAAGGTAAAGTTGTAAAATATAAACGATAGTAATCCAATAAAAAATAATTATTGATAATATGAATAGCCATTTTTTGCTATAAATGCTGCTTCTTGTTCATAGTAATATCTATATTCAGTATATCTTCTTAATAAATAATCCTGTTCTGGGTTTGCGTCATCCCAATTTAAAATTACTTTACCTTTTTCATAAGTAGCAATTCCACATTTTTCTAATTTTTGTAAAATAACATCTGCTTTGTACCAATAATCGGGTCTAGTCATATTATACATATTACATTATTTAATTTTTAAATCAATTTTAAAATAGATTATATATTTAATGGAATTAGATGGAAGTCGCCCTCAAATGCCAAAAAAGTTATTACATGAATTAAAAATTTATTTTAAAAAACATTTATGTTATGGTTTAGTATGTACCAAAAATGTTTGTTTTTGTTAATAAAATATTTTATATAAATATATGCCAAAAGTTACTGAATCATGGAAGAAAAATAAACCATTATATAAACCTGTTCATTCATCAAATCCTAAAAAGAAAGGAATGGTTTATGTAATGAAAAATGGAGCTAAACGCCTTATACATTTTGGTGATGCTTCTATGAAAGATTTTACTCAACATAAAGACCCAAAAAGAAGAAAGAATTATTTAGCAAGAAGTGGAGGGATAAAAAATAAAGAAGGAAAACTAACAAAAGATGACAAGAATAGCGCTAACTATTGGAGCCGTAAGATTAATTGGTAATAAATTACCTTAATGAGTCAAATGGGAGGAGGATGGGGTTCCGAACAAAACAAAATTGTCAAAGTCTTTACATTTTCTATATTCATTAACAAAGAAATTATATTTAATAATTAACTCTTCAATTTTATTTTTGTTTTGTTCCATAATAATTAAATCTAAAATTTCATTTTTACTTTCCCATAACTCCGCATATTTTCTTTGATGTCTATTAGTTTTTATGTGCGCTTCTGTTATAAAATTTACTTTTGAGCCACACACTTGACATTCCATTTTATTCATTAGTTTTTTAGACATTTTATATATATAACAATTATTTTTTAAATGAAATTTTTTCTTGTTCTTTACAATAATTTATAAAATCTAAATATTCTATAACTGTTCCAACTGGTTGAGCAATTAAATAATAA
>Ga0181394_1001044_pt1 | contig 12180 bp, 13 predicted proteins | sample 17SPOviralmetaG_FD_130123 | JGI IMG/M metagenome (GOLD analysis project Ga0181394, IMG submission 130123) | Marine viral communities from the oligotrophic San Pedro Time Series (SPOT) site, San Pedro Channel, CA, USA - 17 SPOT_SRF_2010-11-23 | ecosystem: Environmental > Aquatic > Marine > Strait...
AATTTTTAGAAAAAGTAAATATGGTTACAACTACTCAACTCAATCATCTAACAATATCCATAACTCAATTACGGGGCGTTACTTGTTTTCGCCAGAGTCGTCCAAAATTGTCCGTCAATAATATATGTGTAAGATGTCTGCGCCGATAATGTTACGGGAAATCCACCACCAAATAGGATAGCAGTATAAGGCACTCCAACTGTATCTGTTCCTGTAATTGTTAGATCACAAGGTTGAGTGCTTACATTACAAATTGTAAGCATAAAGTCATTATAACTATCAGCATTCGCACCCATATCAAAAGTAAGGGGTTGGGGAGCGCCTGTAGTGTTCTTGACGATAACCTGACTGACTATATCTTTTCCATCAGGTTTTAAAGAGGCCGTCGCACCTCCTACACCAAGACCTACCACTTGTGAAATTCTTGTTAGCCCACTAACAAAAACTTGGTCGGGGGCAAGGCTCGGACAAAATACATCACTATTCAGTAATAAGCCTGTCGTAGCCGACCCTGTAATAGTATCAACTATTATATCTTTACCTAATGATGTCATATTTAAGGTAGTTATATTATACTACAATAAAATAAATTAAGGGATATTAGAACCCTTCGTAAGAAGTCTCCACGTTGTAAAATCTACAAGGGAAAACCTACAAGTAGTCTGTGGGGGGATTGTGTAAGGGAAAGCACTATCATTTAATCCGGGGGTGTAGGGAGTTCCATCGGTAAAAGTTCCTGTAATAGCAAGGTCGTAGGTTGTTCCTGTGCTTACGTTAGCAATCTCAATAATCGCATCGCCAAGTTCTTCGGCATCTGTTCCCATCTTAAGACTGATGGGGATAGTTCCACCACTAACAGAACTAATTAGAATTAAACCTCTCTCATTACCCGTATCACCGTCACGCTTGTAATCTATGGCAGTTCCCGAGACAACATCTACACGGTGGGTAAGTTGGTAACGACCACCCTGTAGGATCTTCTTAAGGGCATAGAAGTTTCCCTCTACATCAACCCTACCACCCTTTAGTTCTAATATCTTTCCTTGGGGGGGTTCAATCCCCTCAACATTCTTAATATTTTTTACGATCAGGGTATCCCCTACAGATGTCATATTTAAAGTCTTTTGTTGTTATATTATAACAAAAGATTTTAAAAATTCTAAAAATAAATCAAAACATACCCGTCATGATGGGTCGCCCCTTCTGGAAACCGTGACAATTTACGCTCTGTTGGTAAGATATGCGCTGTGATTTGTCATCTACGTTAAACCTATAACCTCCAAAATCCTCGCCATTCCTTACCGCTCCTTTATCATCTCGGGGGTCGTGGCAGGATAGAGCGTTAATGTTAGTTATACCTATAGCATCAAACTTACTAATAGAGGTAGGCGGTGGCTCTCTGTTGAATACAAGAGGGTAACTCTCTATACCGCCGTAATGACAGGCTACCTGATTAGCGCCAATAGTCTGCTGTGTAGCAGTAAGCACTCTATTTTGTGGGACAGACATTATATTTTTATACTTTTAAGAAATATTTTAATTTACCACGAAATAGCCACAGACTTACCACGAGCGATAAAGAGAGTGGGCTGGGTAATAGCCACAGTCATAGCAGCACGAACAGCAGTCTCACCAGAACCTAATGGGTCGGCGGTAGGGGTGCTCATGCCACGCATAGCAAAGGACATAGCGGCATTTGTAGAACGGGTATCCATTCCACTCGCCATACGAGCCTGTGGCTGTCCGTTTTCAGCAAGGGGGAGATCAAGGCGAAGAGGGAAGACACCGTAGCCATCCTTCCAACTCTCGTAAGAAGATACAAGGACACCTTCGCCAGACACACCCATCTTATCTTCAACATAGGCGACATCGGCCGTGGCCTCAAGCAAACGGGCCGGATAATTCGGGTGTAACTGTGCATTCACACTGTAGTTCCACACGTTATTGTCATACTGCGCACCTGGGTAAGCACGGAAGCGCATATAGTTAGACACGAACCCGTCACCAACGGCATCCACAAGTTTTCCAGCACGAACACCAACGGTGTTGTAGTTAGCATCACGAACGCCCGTGAGGAGTTTGTTTAGGGAGCGAGTGGATACGCTAAAACGCTGATCAAAGGCATCGGAGGTGATGTTAGAGAGCGACCAATTGTAAGCCTCCTCGTAATCAATCTCAAGGGGCTTACGTAGAACATCCGCCATTAGTTCGTCGGTGTAGAAGGGAGGCATACTAATACAATCAATAGTAGCGTAGGCATCGCTATACGACCAAGTCATCTGGGCGGCATTTAGTTTGGCATCGGCGGAGAGGTTAGTATTAAGAGCAGCACCACCCTTTAGCTGGGGGACAAGAACCTGATTACCGGCAAATTGGATACGAACTGTGATGTCACCAACGAGACCGGTTTGTAAAAATCTTGTGGAAGCACCGTCACGGCCACCAGCGAAGATAGTGTGTAGCCAATCCTTAATTACAAAGACACCCTCCTCATCAACGGGGGCAGCAGGGTCAAGTGGCTTGATAGCGCCGTGAGAAACAGCACGGTCAATAGACTGATCGCGACCAAAGGAAGAGGCACAAATCTTACGGAGACGGTAGGCAGAGTTATACTCCGTGCAAGAGCCACCAATAAGGATACCGTTAGCGAGAACCTGAACCTGTTGCATCATAGTGGAAACATCAGCAGGGAGGCGAGACACAACACGGTCAGCAGGGTCAGCACCCGCCGTTCCTGGTGAAGAGGTAGCCAACTGGAGATACAGTTTGAGAGACTGAAGATCTACAATAGTTCCCTGTGGGATTTGAAATGAAAGGACAGAATAAGCACCACCACTAATAGAGGATGTGGGGACAATCTTAAACTTATTACGGGAAAACCCCGAAAGTTTCTGCGCCGCATATGTGAGTGACGCAGGGATGGGGGATCGGGCCTCGGTTGCGACTTCCATTTTGTTATGTTTATACTTTAACGTTATATTTTAATTTTAAGAATAATTATTTAATTACGTAAATAATTAATTTCAAAATAATGCTTTAGCATTTTTAGGCGACTTCGTCTCAAAATTTTGAGTTATGGATAATTTAAGTGAAATTGTTTTGTGAAGTTATCCATAACTTTTTAACTCAAATAAGAGAATGTGTTAGGTAACTTAATATCCGCTGGAGATAGAATGTGCTGTTGAGGAACAACTTGAGTAATTGTTTCAAATTTAAGACAAGCCCTAAAGGATAGAAGGCCTTGAGCCGATTGACCCGAAGATACCTCGGGCAGTAGGCGACCCTTACCATCCGTTACCACAAGGATAATCTCATTAATCTGCTTCTGTGGGATAATTACAGCAAAGTTTTCATCAAGGTCATCGTAATGGATAAACTCCGCATTAGCAGCAGTATAATAGGCATACTCTAAAGGTATCCTCGCAAGAATATCAGTAGGGGTAATGGCGGTGTCATCCTTAAGGTCTCTCTCATAGGAGAATGACTGGAAGTTCTGACCCTGAAGGGAAGAACGAATTACAATCTCGTTAATAGTGTTTAATGCACCTACGTAGGGAGATGTATGAATTACTTGACCTACAGTAGCACCGAAGAGATTGACAAGGTTGTTACCGTCCCTCGTAGGGTTACCTCCAAGAATTTCATAACTGTCGTTGAAAAAGGCGGCTCTCTTTATAACAGAGGGGTGGTTGTTAGTGCTATCATCCTTACAGAGGAAACCTACAAAGAAATAGTTGGCGGGGAAAGTAGCAGCACCCGACATATCAATAACGAATTTACGTGTAGGATCATCAAAGACACAAGTAGCACCTGGGTAGGCGGCTACAAGACCCGCCTGAATTGCTGTGGCAAGGTCAGCGAAGGTAGTGTAATCTCCCTGTGCGATAGTGATGGGGGTGGGGACGGTCGCTGGGTTACCATCGGTAGCGAAAAAGGCGTTGTTGTTAAAGTTGATGTTATACCAATTTCTTCTCATAGAAAAAGAATTCACGAGAACTTGAAAATATTGATTGTTAGCACACGTAAAGTTCTGGGAGGGGACACTCCATGCTGCGAACCTACCATCTCCCCTTACAGTATTAATACTACTGTCAAGAAAGACGTTTTTGTAGAATTTCTCGGCAATACCTAACGACATAGTAGTTCTTTATGATATAGTAATATATTTTTATTTAAGGTATATTCTATTTGAGAATTACTTTTAGTTATGGTTATTGTTGTAAAATAAATTTACCCAACGTTTCCATAACTAAAAACTAATTAATCTTTCTTTGTTTCCTTTTCAGGCACTTTCTCTAACACAACCATACCCTCCTTTAACATAGCCTCCATATCGTTTTCCTCAATTTCTAAAGAACCCGAGTTATCTACAGTCATAGACTTGCTCTCAAATGATTCGGGGTGCTTGAGGTCGTAATAACCTGGCGGGGCATCCTCCTCCGAAGGAAAGTGTTTCTTTAATTCTTCCTCTGATAGGCGTGTAAGCATTACAAAGGTGTTATAGTCTAATAACGGGAATTCCGCTTGTAAAGCCTTTATCAGTTGCTTACGCTCGGGACTGATTACTTCTTTCTCAAATTTAGCATTAGGGGCTTTCTTTACTTTTCCCATTTTAAGACAGTTCTTAAACTTCAACAATATTTTTATTTACTTAAAAATACCTTTAAAATAATTTCCTACCGATTTAGCGCCCGAAACAATACCCCCACCTATATCTTCAACTACATCTACAGTTTTAGAAACAGCCTCTACTACGGGTTTGTCTATTCCTGTTTTGTGAGCGGCGTATAATGTCCCCCCTGCGACAGCCCCAGCGAGAAGTGATAACCCTGCGGTTTCAGGGGCGAGGGCTATTGAACCCTCTGCTATACCTGATAGAATAGCGGCACTCGTTATCCCAGCAGCAGCACCACCCGCTACACTTCCCGACGCTTCTTGGGCTGTCTCACCACCTCCAGCCTTCTTAACTAACTTACCCGTCCCACGTGCAGTAGCCCCTGCAACGACAGCCGTAGGGACACCCACCAATACACCTTCAGGACCTCCTAATAACCCTGCTGCTAATCCTATCTCATAATCCTTCTTGACACCACGAGCCTTCGGGTCTATTCTGTCGGCGACTTCAGCACCCACCATACCCTCCAAAAATCCCTTGACGTGGTCTTTACCCACTACACCCTCGTCCTTTAAAATACTCTCGTGATTGAGTTTAGCGAGGTGGTTGTCATCAGCGGCGAACTGTGCGAGTTTTGCGTGTTGTTCGGTAATTCGGATCACATCTTCTTCGGTGGCAGTCTTAAGTTCTTCATCACTACTGTGAAATTCGTAAGGGGCGAAAATCTCACTATTCTCTGACTGCTCTAACCTTGAGATTTCATCGGGGGTAAAGTTTTCCCCCTTCTTCTCCCACATAGCAGGGTGAATACTTGATGACTTAACCCTTTTAGGTAACCCTAAAACATCTACGTTAGCACCACCACGAGGCGCAGGGATATCTCCATTCTTGTTAAAGTATCTCCAGAAGTCGCTAAACGAATCAGGGTCTAATCCCAATCTTCCAGCGTCTCGCTTAAAATCCTCATAGTCTCTATGAACTTGAAACTCATTTCTTTTAGCATCCAAAGTATATAAATCACGATGGAGTTTTTGAGTGTCATAGCGTCTTCCTTTATCTGTGAAATTATTTAAATCGTGGGCTTTAATGCGGTTAGGGGTTTTACCAAGGGGGTTAATTCTATTTACCTTCCACCTGTCATCTACGAATTTAGGAAGTTCGTAATCACTAATTACTGAAACAGGATCATTTGTAGTTCTCCAAACCTCGTGGTCGGTGTTAGACATAGTGCTTGACACACGTGTCCCTACATTAGCGAAGGGGTTAAAGGTTCTTACCTTCTTAATACCGAATTCATCGGCTAAATGGTGAGCCTTTGCACCTCCTAAACTGTATCCCGAAAGGAAGTCAGGGTATCTACCGTATTTTAATTCTACATCTCTTATAAGGTCTCTGCTCTCGTTGAAAGTTTTACTGTCTGTGTTGTTCTGTAGAAGTTTAAGGTCTGCGTCAAATGCATCTTCGTGTAGTTTTTTCAGGTTGTCCGTTGTAGGAACTTTACCCTTTGTTATATCCTTTACAGCATCTATGTTTGTTCCTCTAAAATATACTCCTAATTTTCCATCTGCTTTTTCCACAACTAAACCGTAGCGACTGGAAAGTTCGCTGTCAATACTTTTTATGGATACGCCCTTCTCTTTGAGATATTCTTTTACTTTATCCATACTTCCCGTATCGTCTAAAATTTTAGCAGCACGGATTAATTCAGCATCATCTACTACCTCCGTTGGTAAAGCACCACGGTGCGTAGGGTCGGGGTAATTACGTGGGGTGTAAGGCTTTGAGTAGTAAAGGTCTTTCTTATCTTGGTGAAGGGTAGGGGTTAGACCTTGACGGACAGCCCCATGGGGTCTGTTTGTAGGTTTAGCAGGGGCATATGAAGGATCACCCGTGACACCCTCAAAGGCGGTTATAACATTATCAGGGTTTAAAGCAGGGGGTAATTCTTTTTCCTCGGGGATAAACGTGTAAGCGGAAATAGAACCCTTTTGCTCTTGTTTGCATAGAACCTTCGGAACACCTGGCGCACATTTACTCTTTGCAGGTTCGGGTGGAATACGGTTACGAGGTATCATTATGTTTATATAATAACAAGATTTTAATTTAGGGAGAAGGATGGAAAGTTAGGACCGCCTTAAACAACCCTAAAGCGAAATCACCTACCGATGAAGCATCATTACCCATATGTATCTCAAAATAGTCACCGACTTGGAAATCCTCGCTGTAAGGAGCGAAGCCCATTAAAAAGCGAGAAGCCGATGAGACTACTTCTGTCTGCGCGATACACTCGTGTCTAAAGAGTTTGTAAGATCTAAAGGGAGCACCTGCACGGAATTGTTCTATTGACCCACTAACACTATTAGCACCTGGCGCACCAAGGAATTGACCCTCAAGGTGGGTATGAACCTCAAGGATACCGATGGGAGTGTAGGGCTTTACGATAGCGGCTGTGAAGAAAGCAGGATTTACAGGGGCGTGACGAAGACCGTTAGGGTCATATAACATATAATCTTGGAATGTAATTTTATTACCGAAACCTATTTGATTACCGTAATTACCTGGCGTAATTGTAACACCTGTTCGGCGACCGATAATGGAATTTTTAGCATTTACGGGCATACCGTTAGCCCACGTGACATCTGTAGATTGTGTTGGGAAATTAGAAGTGCTACTGTTAAAAGGGTCTTGACCTGCGCCGATGTAAGAGGGGAAGCCCGTGACTAACTGTGGTTTAAAAACACTTGACGGGTTAGGTGGGAGGGTATCAGGGGCTAAAGGTGTGGGAATGAAACTATTACCACCAACAGAACCCCCTGTCCCACCGAGAATGTCAAAACCACCAAGGTCAAGGTTAGCAGTCATAGGGTTATTGACACCACCACCACCACCCACGGGGGGGTTGAGGGCTGTGTAATTGAGAGTTGATACAGTCATATCACCGCCATTAGTGTCAAGGTTGCCTGTTGTTTTGTCAATAACGAGACGGTCAATATCCGCTACGCTATCTGTCACAGCAAAATCTTCCGTTGTATCCTTAACTTGAACTTTAAAACCTTTTTGTGCTTCACGACCGAGGCGCACAACGTTGGTAGGCTCTCCCTCTGTGCCTAAACTCGGAGTGATGAAACTATCATCCACTCGTGCCGAACTACCGATGGAAATAGACATAGTGTTTTTATTATAAATTGATATTTTATTTTCTTGATTAATACTATAAACAAAATGGAAGCCTACGATAATAGCATTCGTAAAGGATGTGGGAAATATACCCATTCCGAGAGGGCTATGTTAGGAGGTCATAACGCTCCTAAAACTAAATTTGAATTGGTAAGAGGTGCGAGGAAGATGATGCAAAACGATGACCTACTTATCGCTCAATACGGTCAAGACATAGTTAGAGATACCACCCGTGGTTATTCTAAACTCACCTTTCGCTTAAGGAGGGACAACGCTACAAGCCTAAACCCCTTTGATAAACCTAATTGGGAAGATCTTGGTCTCAAGGATAGAATGTATGATGAAGCAAGTAGAGATGCCTATAAACTCGCTAAAGTTATTGTTAGAGCGCCTGTTGGTCGTATTCTGTCAAGGGTGGAAAAACGATTTACACCCACCGACCAAACAACTGACCCTCTTTTACAAGAAATACAAATTCTACGTGAGGATAAAAGGAGAGGTATTGAGATTGATGATACGAGACTCATAGAACTACAAAAACAAGCCCAAGATGTTATAAGGAGGAGAGATCGTGATTATCAATTATTAATTGACGATGGGAATAAACACATAGATGATGAACTGAAGGCTGTGGAGCAGAAGGCTATAGCCGAAGGTGATAGGGAGAAAGCACAAGAAGCCCGAGATTTGTTAGCGGACAGAGTGAAGACCTTTGAAAAATTTAAGATTAGGGATATTGATGAGGCTTATAAATTTGCTATCCAAAAGGAATATGGTGAGGTAGATACCGAGGAGAGGAGAGAGGCTCTACGTGAAGACGGCCTCGTAGCCCCTTCTATGTTTAGGGGTTTGTCCCGTCAAAAGAAATTTGAACTGATGCAAAAATATGAAAGGGATGAATTTGGAGGAAGTGTAGGAGACTTTATTACACGTGTTCTTGAAGCAAGAGAAAGAGAAATTAGAGAAATTGAGGAATACAGAGAGGAGCAAGAAAGGAAGAACCCCGATTTTGAAGATGAATATGAAAGTGAAAGTGAATTTGAGGAAGAATTTGAAGAAGAGGAAGTTGAAGAAGAGGTAAGGGAACAAGCCCCTCGCAGACGACCCGTAGAGGAGGATGTTGATGATGTAGTTGATGAATTGGTAGAGGAGACTGTAAAGTCCGAAGGTCGTATGAGAATGAGGGATGTAGAAAACCCTTTTATTGACGACACCTCATTTTACGAACAAGATATTTTTGATAGTAATTAAAATATTACTTATTGATAAGACGTAGTCGCCTGAAAACTACAAGTAGTTATTCTGAAATCCTCATGAGAACCGTTAAGATAAAAAAGGCTGGAATTAAAGTGCCTAACAGCACCGCTTTCCAGCATACTACACCCCCAGAGATGCCCCGATGTCCCTGTAATGTTATCGCCGTGGCTCGTAGGGGTGGCGGTAAATCAGTTGCTATATCTAATTTAACAAGGATGATGGAATTTGACCGTGTATTTCTTATCTCACCTACAGCGAAGTCTAATTACAGTATTCTACAACCTTTAGGGATTGACGAAGAGGACATTTACGAAGACCTTAATGACCCACAAATTTTAAATCACGTGATTGACAAGGTGAATGCCGAAAGGGACGAGTATGTAGAGTTTTTAGACGCTAAAAAGAGACACGCTAAATTTAGTAAGATGCTTGACAACGGTGGTAGAATACCCGATGAATTACTTGAAGAATTTTACCACGACGAAGACTTTAGAGCGCCTAAATACAAATACGGTAACCGTATGCCGAAGATGTGTCTAATCGTAGATGACTGCCAGAACTCAAAGGTTTTTAGTGGAAAACTGTTCCCAAGTCTCGTAATCAAACATAGACATACCGCCCAAATTCCTAAAGAACACGGCGGTGGGGCTCTTGGTTTGAGCCTAATGATAATGGCCCAGAACTATCGCTCACAGGGGGGTGGTGGGCTACCTAAATCGGTGAGAAATAATGCTACTCAAGTCCTACTTTTCAAAAATTACTCCGATAAAGAGAAAGCATTTGTGAGTGAGGAGTTGGCCTTCACAGATGATAAGCAAAAATTTATAGATATGTGGGATAGTGTGTGCGACTCGTCACCACACGCATTTCTTATGGTAGATCTTAATAAGAAACCACATCATATTTCTCCATACAGAAAAAATTTTGATGAATTTATAATGATGGAATAATTAATTATCCTATTTCATAGTATTTTATACAAATGTCTTAAAAATTAAAATGTTTGTATATATTACTATAAATTACTATGTCCGACAACGAGATTAAACTACCCGAAGAAGAACCCGTGACCGTTGATGACACACCGAAAGAGAAACCTAAAAGTAAATGCTCTCCTGAACGACTGGAAATTTTAAGAAAGGCGAGAGAACGTGCTAATGCTGTGAGGAGCGAAAAGGCTAAAGTTAGGGCTGTTGAGAAACAGATTAAGGCTGATGAATTTAAAGAGCGTAAGGCTAAAGCGAAGGCTTATATGAATGGTAAGACCGACAGCCTAAAAGATACACCTAAAAAGAAGGATAAAAAGGAGCAGGTGTTTAGTAGGGAAAACTCGGATGATGACGAAGAGATTGAGTATGTGAAAAAGAAGAAGCCCTCCAAGAAGAAGCCTGTTAAGAAAGTGGTTTATGTTACTGATAGTGAGAGCGAAGAGGAAGAGCAAGTTGTTCGTGTAAAGAAACCCCGTAAAAAACCCGAACCACCTACTCCCCCTCCAACTCCTTATTATAGTTATATTACTAACCGAAATAATATCTATTAGAGTATTAACACGAACCAACTATGAAACTAATTGAAGTAAAACCCTCTACCCAGCGGAACAAAAAGTATATGGCTATTTTTTGTGAGTGTAGAGAGAAAAGCGTTTGTTGTCCTAAAAAAAGACTAACCGTTCATTTCGGACAAAAGGGTGCTTCCGATTATACTATACACGGAGATGATGACCGTAAAGAACAATACCTCGCACGACACGAGGCTAATGAACGATGGGATGACCCATTTACGGCCGGTAGTTTAGCGAAGAATTTACTGTGGAACAAGAAGACACTAAAGGCTTCTATCGCTGATTTTAAACAGCAGTTTGATCTTTGAGACTGATACCCGAAGGTTGTGTAATCAAAGGTGGTTGGCCCTCTTGCTCTATGACGTCATCCTCAAAATTGCGGGAACACTCAAAACACCCCCAGAAACAACTACACCCCTTACAACGAGATTTTAGAACTGCATTCAATCCTGCTACTACCAAAGCACAGAACGATGCCGAAATAGTAATGAAAAACGCCCCATTAAACTCGTTATACCACGACATAGTTTTAATAGTGTTTATTAATATATTATTTAGACCTAAAATTCGGGTGGAGTGAGGTGGATTGATGGAGATTGAATGATGAAAAAAAATCAGTTCTTATAAATATATATTTTACATTTCTAACTTTAAAATAAATAAAATATACTTTTATAACTCTTAAAATATCACTCCATCACTCCATCACTCCACCAATAGATATATATATAATTATTATTTATTATTATATTTATATTTATAGTAATAATAAGATAGTAATATAATAATAAATTAAAAAATATAATAATAATAAAGGTTAAAAAATGGGTGGAGTGATAGGTGGAGTGATAAAATATAAATTTATCATTCCACCAATTCGTCATTTTCCTCAATAAATTGACATTCTAATTCAAGTTTAAACTCACTCTGTTCTTCAGCGGATATATAACCGAAACCGTCCAAGTAATCATAAAGGGTCTGGCGATTGAAAACCTTGTAGTTCTGTATCTTTGTTCTGTTATAGGTAAAGCAGTCTTTATGAGTTGCTAATTTTTTATGAATTGCTCGGTCTTTCACAGTCCCGTCGGACATTATTTTATTAATATGGCTAACTGATGCAGATGAGAGGATGTATTCATCTCCTTCCCACTTCTCTTCAAGTAGTAAGTATTTCAAAAACTTAATCTCATAGGGTAAGCAGTCAAGTTTGTTACTAATCATAATTTCAGTTTCAGGTCTGTCTTGTATCCACCGAATTTTGTTAATGTCGTAATTCTTAAGGTAATCAAATACCGCTTTCACATTTGTCTCGTCTTCAATCAGGTTATAATATTCACCGAAAAAATCAGTATCATTTATTCTCGCATTAGAAGCCGTAAATGCTACATATCGCCTATCCTTCATACTAACCTTCAAGAACTTTTCGTTGTTTGTCATCATCATAAGACGGATGTGGTTATTGTCACAAAACGCCTTGTTGCCCTTCCCATTAATGGTTATTAAAGGGTTTGTAATAAACGTTTTGAGTTTTTCACTAACAGAGACAGTAGATAGTTTTTCCACTTCATCC
>Ga0181394_1001045_pt1 | contig 12178 bp, 18 predicted proteins | sample 17SPOviralmetaG_FD_130123 | JGI IMG/M metagenome (GOLD analysis project Ga0181394, IMG submission 130123) | Marine viral communities from the oligotrophic San Pedro Time Series (SPOT) site, San Pedro Channel, CA, USA - 17 SPOT_SRF_2010-11-23 | ecosystem: Environmental > Aquatic > Marine > Strait...
ATCAGGTCTCTTTACTAAAGGGATTAAATCCTGGTGCAGATAAAAGAATAGCTTTCTATACAGGAAGCAGCTCTATTACTACTCAAGAAGGATTCATTGTAGATCCTAGTGGTAGTATAGGTATTAACGTTAACGAGACTACTGACTTACCATTAACCTACAAACTTACTATTTCAGGTAGTGTAGGAGCTATTGGTTCTTTCAATCAGATCTCAGACGAAAGATTAAAAGAAAATATACAACCTATCGATGGTGCATTAGAAAAAGTTTCTGAACTTAGAGGTGTGACATTTGATATGGGAGGTAAAAAAGACATAGGAGTAATAGCACAAGAAATACAAAAAGTTCTTCCAGAAGTTGTTACTGAAGATAATAAAGGCTATCTTTCTGTAAGCTACGGTAACATCGTAGGTGTATTGATTGAAGCAGTAAAAGAGTTAAAAGCCGAAGTTGAAGAACTAAAAAAGAATAAGTAATGGCATTAACGTTTAGAGGAACAAAAGGATCAGCATTAACTCATGATGAGTTAGATTTAAACTTTAGAGAGTTTTTCTACTCTGCTTCTGTAGATGGAAATATTCTAGAGTTGCATAAGTCTCAAAGTTTAGCTGAACCAGTTAGACTTCCTATGCCAAGATCGATAGGTAGTGATGGATATATTCAACTTAAAGAAGGTAATGGACCTTCTGGGTCAGGAGAGTTTGTTACTGCATCTAAAGATTTTAAGTTTGATTATACTTCAAGTATACTATACGTTACAGGTACCTATAAACATTTAGGAGACGTAGACGTACAAGGTGATATGCTAGTTAACGGTATACTAACTGCACAACAGTATAATGTATCTTTAGTATCATCATCTATTTCTTATTCATCAGGATCAAACAAGTTTGGTGATACAGCTGACGATTCACATGATTTTATTGGAAGAGTATTAATAAACGGAAGCCATAGATTAACAGGATCAGCTACACAGCTGGGTGATAATACACTAACTGGTAATCAAACAACTATAGGTAATACTACATTAAACGGTAATCTTACTCAAACAGGCACTTACGTTTTATCTGGTAGTTTAGATCAATCAGGTAGCACTTCAGTAAATGGTGATGTAAGTGTAACTGGTACTATCGATTCCCTAGGACAAAGTAGTAAGATAAGATTCCACTTCGACAATGTAGCCGCACTTCCTAATCCTGGAACCTATCACGGTATGTTTGCTCATACACATGCTGAAGGAAAAGCTTGGTTTGCACATGCAGGAGCATGGCAAGAGATAGCTACATCAGCATCAGTAGCTACAGAAATAACAGCATTAAGCTCTTCTGCTGCTTCTACGTACTTAATGAATACTACAGATACCCTTTCAGGGTCGTTAACTATTTTAGATAACATTAATGTAGGTACTTTACAATCCAACACACATAATATTACAGGTTCAGTTAACGTAACAGGCTCTGTAACAGCAACTCAGTTTACTGCTATCAATGGAGTTGGAACCCCTACTTTAACTTCTGCTAATAATATTATACTAAGTGCTTCAAATGTAGTACAAGTAAAAGATGCACTATTTAGAGTTAACTCTTTTAATAATACTGACACAGGAAGTTTAACTATTGCAGATGGAGACTTTTACTACAACGCAGATCAACATTCATTCTTCGGAGTAATAAGTGGTTCCCATACAGCATTTGGTTTAGCTACTACAGGATCTGGAATAACCGATATAGTATCAGATACTTCACCACAACTAGGAGGTACATTAGATATTAACACTTATAATATTAGCGGAAGCGGTAGTATTAATATAGACGGAAGCATAACTGCTACAGGAGATGTTACTGCTTATTATTCATCTGATGAAAGATTAAAAGATAATGTAACCGTAATAGGAAGTGCATTAGATAAAATAGATCAAATAGGAGGATATGAGTTTGATTGGAATAGTGATTCTGAGCATAGCGGTCACGATGTTGGTGTTATTGCTCAAGAAATCGAAAAAGTGCTGCCAGAAGTAGTAGTCGATAGAGATACCGGGTACAAAGCAGTACGTTATGATAAAATAGTCGCGTTATTGATACAAGCTGTAAAAGAGCAGCAGTTGCAAATAGATGAGCTGAAGTCAAAGCTCTAGCGACAGAAACCAACTAATATGGATATGACACTACCTTCCTGGACACACCAGGGTAGGATCTTCAACGATATAACAGACTTCCCAGAAGGCACTTACGGATTTATTTATGAGGTTTTACACAAACCTTCCGGCATGAAGTACCTTGGTAAGAAAGTATTGCGATTCGAAAGAAATAAGAAGTTAGGAAAAAGAGCATTAGAAGCTCTTCGTGAAGAAAGAAAAGCAAAAGGTATCGGAGGACGTACCCCACTTAAACAGAAAGTAATAACTGAATCTGATTGGAAAGACTATTACGGTTCGCATCCAAAGATAAAACAACTCGTTAAGGACTCTAAAGACTTAAGAGCTGATTTTGAAAAAAGAATATTAGATTTTGTTCCTAATAAGAAGCTATTAACATATTATGAGTGTAAACACCTATTTATAAATGACGTTCTTGAGACATATAGTCATCAATATATTAATGATAACATCTTAGGAAAGTTTTATAGAAAAGATTTTAACAATGATTAGAATAAAAGAACTTATTGGATTTCCATCTCTACAGTATCATTTAGATAATGGTCTAACCTTACATGAGAATGTCTACCGTTATAACTCTGAAGCCTTTATACAACTATTTGCTGAAGCAAGAGACGCTTGGAGAGACGGTTATATTACGTTAAACGAAGAGGACGAAAAGCTCCTAGAGACAACTGATATAGGAGAGTACGGAGATTACAATGGAATGAAAGTTCCTTTAGACTTACCAATGGTATCAGCAGGAAAAGCAAATCCACTATTTGAAATAGGCTGCATGATTGATGAAATGATTGAAAACGAGGATACGATTGACGAAGCTATGAGTATAGACGAAATGATCGATTATGATCTAGTCAAAGAGCTTGTCGAATCAATCGGCGGTACTATTAATATGGAGAACTTTAGAAAAGCTGTAGAGATTCAAAACGAAACTTTTGATTACTCAGGCTTTGATATGTTGAAGGCTTCAGTTGATTATATGAATGAAGCAGAGTACCAAGGTAAAAAAGTATCACTTAACAAACCAAAGCGTGGAGGATCTAAAAAGTTCTACGTTTATGTTAAGTCAAAGAAAGGTAACGTTAAAAAAGTATCATTTGGTGATACTGGATTATCAGTTAAGTTGAAACAAAGAGGAGCTAGAGCATCTTTCGCAGCTCGTCATAAGTGTTCAACAAAGAAAGATAAAACAAAAGCAGGTTATTGGTCTTGTAACATAGGCCGTTATTGGAAATCATTAGGTGGTGGATCAAACTTCTCAGGTTACTGGTAGACCATATTCCCAAAAAAAGGAAGACGGTTATATAATAAGAGAGTTCTCTCAAGATACTCCCTCATTTGAATTCGTTTGGCATAGAGACAAAGAAGACCGTTGGGTTGAATGTACTCATGATACTGACTGGCTATTTCAGTTAGATAACGAGGTTCCACAAAGATTAACAAAAGATAAACTATTTATACCAAAAGAGACATATCATCGTTTAATAAAAAGAACTGGTGATTTAGTTGTAAAGATATGGCAAAAGGATTAACTTTAGGTAACTACGTAGGTAGCCCTAAAAAAAAGAGACCCGGCATTCATGCTAAGTCAAAAACATCTAAGTTAAAAGGTAGTAGAAACTATCGAAAAGCTTATAAAGGACAAGGAAAATGAAACTAAGTAACATTATATTAGAAGACGATTACTACGGTAAGTTTAAATCAGAAGCTCAAGATTTAGAAAATGAGATGAAAGATACTTACAATCGTGACGATATTAATGTAAGTATCATACAACATTCCAATGGAGATAAAGCTATGGGTAAAGTCCTAATGAGGACTAGCGAAGATATTAGACCATCCGAATATCAGAATATGAAAAACTTCTTACAAGCTAAAGGTTTTGAGATTACAGGAGGAGCAAACTTTGCCGATCAGGATGACGATAGATATTACTACCCAGATATTAAATTTGAGTTTGACATATGAAACTATCTAAAATCATATTAGAAAATAAAAAGTTTATTGTTAGAGAACAACTTGACCTTACCTCAGATGAAGTAGTTAAGTTGGCTGAAGCAATAACTAACAAGTTAGAAGACTACTTAGATATAGATAACAGAACACTATTGTATCAAGCTGTATCAGCTGCAATAGGAGATCTTTTACAGAATAACGAAATATAAGTTGTTAGTTAGAAATCAAGTTCTTATCTTAGTTAAGATACGGACTGGTTTATGGATTACACTTTCCTTTTAGGATCTATTGAAAATATTTTAGGCAAAAGTCATAAGAGAGCTAGAGATAACTATGCTTTCCATTGTCCCTTTTGCAATCATCACAAACCTAAGTTAGAGATTAATATGTCAACTAACGAAGAAGGTAAGAACTTCTGGGAGTGTTGGGTATGTCAAACCCGTGGCCAATCAATACGTTCTTTACTTAGACAGTTACAGACTCCTAAAGATATAGCAGCTACTATTTTGAAGTACCTACCTAAAGGTACGTTTACAGAATATAAAGGGCTATCTATAATAGAACTCCCAAAAGAGTACCAACCGCTACACTTAGCTTCTAGTACTTCAGTTGTTGCAAACATAGTTAAAAAGTATCTATATGAAAGAGGACTTAACGATAATGATTTTATTAAATACAGTATTGGATACACAACAACTGGAGAATATGGAGGACGAGTTATTATCCCAAGTTATTCTCAATCCAATCAACTCAACTTTTTTGTTGCACGAACTTATGATGGAAACTATTTTAAGTACAAAAATCCCGAAGCTTCCAAAGACATAATATTTTTCGAAAACCTCATTAACTGGAATCAACCTATTATTCTTTGTGAAGGAGTTTTCGATGCTATGGCTATTCGTAGAAATGCTATACCTATACTAGGTAAGAGTATCTCTACTTCACTTTATAAAAAAATCATTACAAGTACCGTAAAAGACATTTATATTGCATTAGATACAGATGCAAGAGATAAAGCTCTCGAAATAGGAGAGAAATTTTTAAACCAAGGTAAAAGAGTATTCCTGGTAAACTTACCTGATAAAGACCCATCAGAAATGGGCTTTAAAGCTTTTACTCAACATATTCAATCTGCAGAAGAGTTAGACCTTAGTGGTATAATGATGCACAAACTAGACCTATGATAAAACAAGGTATGAACATTCTCGAACAAAACGAGAAGAAAAGACTGGATTTTAATCCAGAACTAAAACAAATAAACTTTCTAGATAGGAGAGTCTATAAGAGAGGCGAAGGAGTATATTACCCGTCCGTAACCACAATACTCCAGTATATGCCCAAGAATAAGTTTTTCGAATCATGGATGAAAGACGTTGGGCATAACGCCGATCTTATTATGCGTAGAGCAGGTAAGCAAGGTACACAAGTACATGAAGCAGCTGAGAAACTTGTACTAGGAGAAGAAATCTCATGGATGGATAACTACGGTAATGCTAAGTACTCTCAAATAGTATGGGAGATGATCTTAAGGTTTGCTGATTTTTGGAAAACCCATAAACCTGAACTTATATCAGCTGAAGACTTTGTATGGTCAGATGAACATAAGTATGCAGGTACTGCTGACTTAGTAGTAAAAATGGATGGAGAAGTATGGTTACTAGATATCAAGACTTCTAACTCTCTTCATAAATCTTATGACCTTCAGTTAGCTTCTTATGCTAAAGGATTAGAGGAGTCTAAAGGTATAAAAATACAACGTACCGGTATTATTTGGTTAAAAGCTCATACCAGATCAGCTTCTAAAAAGAAAGGTACTTATCAAGGTAAAGGTTGGCAAGTAAAAGTTATAGATAATATAAAAGAGAATTTTGAACTCTTTAAAATGATATACAAGCTCTATTCATTAGAGAACCCTAATACTGAACCTATTTATAATAGTTACCCTAGTACAATAAAACTATGAGGAAAAGTTGGATATTTGTTTTATTTTTACTATCTTTATATAGTTGCGGGAGTTATACCCTGCAGACTAATAAAGGTTATGAAATAAAAAGCATACTAGCTATAACTAAAGCTGGTGATACCATTTCAGTACCTTATAGGGATTTTATTAATGACAGAAATAATAACAACAATGTCAGATTTAACTACAATAATGGCCTCTACTGGAACAACTGGAACTACCCTTATAACTGGGGATGGAATAACTACTGGTGGAACAACAATCATCGCTATTGGAATAATGGCTATAGGAGGTATAATGTACCTGTTAGACCAAAAGTTTTTCCTAAACCAAAACCAGCAGCACCAAGAATAAGAATAAACCAAGGAAGACGAAATGAAACTATCAACACTAATCCTAGAGAAACGCAACCGACCCAAACTCGTAGTAATGGCAGGAGGGGCGGGAACAGGCAAGTCGTACCTACTCGGCCAACTAGACCTAGGATCTCTCCACCTAGTCAACCCAGACAAATACGTGGAGGATCCGGACAGTCCCGCATACAACAAACTCAGTCCAGGGGTAGCTCTAGCCAACAAGGAAGCAGAAGCACTGGGAGACGACAAAACTAGCTTTGTTTGGGACACAACAGCTTCTAACCCTGCTAAGGTAAAACAATTCTTAGATAAAGGGTACGATGTTTATATGGTAATGGTATATACTCATCCAGTGATAGCCTTTATTTCTAATGCTAAACGTATAAGAAGAGTTCCTTCTTCTGCCGTTTTCTCAACTTGGAACAATGTTTACAAACTTATAGAAGACTATAATAAAATGCTAAAAGGTAACCTTTCTATTTTTATTAACGATAGAGGAGGAGATTTTGACCAATACATTAAAGAGTTTGATACTGCAGCAAAAAATGGTGCAGATGGTATATCTGATTACTTACAAAAACTTACTGACAAACTTGAACTTGAAACAGGTTCTACGTTTAGAGACCCAATACAACTTTCTAAGCAAGTAGAGCAAGAGTTTTTTAAAGCTGTTAGAAATATAGATTATAATACTGAAGATTATAGCGAAGATAGAGCACTTAAAAAATACTTTAGTGACTGGTACAATAAAAAAGGAGTAGGGCCAGGAGAAGAAAAAATGGAAAAGAAACTTGCCTCTCACCGTAGAGAAAAAGAAAATGCTGCTACAAGAAATGTAAACACTTTAGATAGTATAGCAGCTGATCTTTACGATCCTCTTTTTCAAGAAAAGCTAGTACATTCTACACCTGCAGAGATTGATAGTAAAATACAAAACTTCTTATCTTAATGGCAACAGCACTATACCCAGGAGCCTACAAACCACCTCATAGAGGACATTTTGAAGTTGTAAAAAGACTTTTAAACGGTTCTCATAAAGGTAAAGTATATGATATATCTAACTTTAAAGATATTGGAGTAGACGCTCTTAGCGAAGAGGATAATAGTGTGGAACCAATAAGAAAGGTAGTAGTATTTATTGGAGGCGGAGAACGTAATGGTATAACTCCTAAAGAGTCAAAAGCAGTATGGGATATTTATAGTAAACATTTACCAGGTTTAGAAGTAATATTAGGAGAGAAAAATCCTATGAAGGCTGCAAATGAATATGCAAAAACTAATACAGATGAACATTTCTATGCAGTTACTGGAATAAGATCTGAGGAAGACTTTACAGACCTTAAACGTATAACTATATTTAAAAATAGAACTAACGTTGAGGGTTTAATCATTTCAGGTGCTAAGGATAAACTAAGAGCAACAGATTTTAGAAAAGCGTTATTATCTGGTAATCTAGATGAGGTAAGAGATTTTTTTCCTAGAGAGTTAAGTAGAGAGGATATATTAAAAATAATAAACATGTTGAAAAAAAGTATTATATCTGAAGTAATGAAAGATAAAATGGATGATCTTTTCGAAGCATGGTTTAACGAAGATATCACAGAAGGAAGCTCCGGTACTCCAATAGCTCCTCGCTCTGCAGTTAAATCTGAAGATAGACATAAACTTATTACTTTATATAATAGAATAAGAAACCAAATAGAATCAGGTGATGTAAAAGTTACATTCGAACAAGATCACATTAGAGTTGGTTTAACTAACCCTCAGGATAATAGAAACTTTGATTTTACACCTTATATGGCTTCTATATTAGAATATATGATTGATGAAGGAATGAATATACAACCTTTACCAGAAGTTAAGATTAAAAAAGATTTAGCTGAATCAGAACAGTTTTTCGGAAGAACAGCTTATTATGATCCTAATGATAAAGAAGTAGTTCTATATACTCAAGGAAGACATCCTAAAGATGTTATGAGATCATTTACCCACGAAATGGTTCATCACATACAGAATATCGAAGGTAGATTAGGTAAGATAGAAACATCTGATACAAACAAATCAGAAGATTTATTAGAACTAGAAAAAGAAGCCTACTTAGTAGGTAATATAACCTTCCGAAATTGGGAAGATAAAACAAAAAACGGTTATGGAATCACTTAAAGAACTTTTAAAAGAAGGGTATTCTCTAAAAGAAGAAAAACCAACTTTACCTTATAAAATATATTGCGATATGGATGGAGTTCTTACTGACTTTGAAAGTAGGTTTGAACATTATTCTGGTATGCATCCTCAAGAGTATGAGAAAGCAAAAGGTATAGCAGCATTTTGGAACCTTATAGATGTTGAAGTAGGAGTTAAGTTTTGGATAGGTATGGATTTTATGCCTCAAGGAAAACAACTTTGGGACTTTATTAAACCTTATAGACCAGACTTGTTAACATCTCCTTCAAGAGATAACAACTCTAGATTAGGAAAGAACTTATGGGTAAAGAATAATCTTAACCCAAAACCAAAAGTAATATTTGCATACTCTAAAGATAAACAGAGATATGCAAATGAAAATAGTATATTAATAGACGACAAAAAGTCAAACATAAACGAATGGGCATCTAAAGGCGGTATAGCTATTAGATGTAAAGACGGTAACGTTAGCCATGTTATAGAAAAATTAAAAGAGTTAGGTTATGAGTGAATCTCTACTTAAAAAAGAGTTTAAAGAATCCGATGTACAAAGAGCCAGAAATTTAGTAAATAAAGATTTTACTAAAAAAACTAAACTACAAACTGGTTATCAAAAATCTTTTAAAAGATACGAAGAAGGAGACCTCTGGGAAGAGTCTGGAAAGATGTGGACTATTAAAAACGGTTTAAAGCAAAATGTCACTAAGCTTGATGCTGCTAAAAAAGCTGTACAAGTACCTTTAACTTGTCCCAAATGTGGAGGTTCAATGAAACACCATCTTGCTAAAAAGATGTTTAAGATACATGGTATTTGTTTTGATTGTGTTGTTGATATGGAAGCTGACCTTCAAAAAGCAGGTTTATATGATCAATATGAAAAAAATATGATGCAAGGTAATGTTAGAGCTTTCGCTAAAGATATACAAGAATGGGTTGATGATTTTGTTAATGAGCAAATATCTTTCGTTACTGAACAAGGAGATGTAGAAGATTGGAATTCTAATCAAGATATAAAGAAAAAAGTTGCTACTAATCTTAATACTTATCTAGGTTTCTTAAAAGAACATATGTGATATTTATATAAAAATACACTAATGACCCAAAAGCAAATACTAGAATCAGTTTTAGCAGAGATCAAACATGTGAAGACACACATGCCGAACGGTGAGTTAAAACAGATGGCTAATGACTTTCAGAAAATGAAGGATGACGTATCAGATTTAAAACGTACGCTACTCAATCCTGATGATGGAGTCATAGTAAATACTAATAAGAATACTGCTAATCGTATATATCACGAACAAAGAGCAGATCTTTATGCTGACAACCTAAGTAAACTTAATGATATGATATCCTGGAAAGCTGGAGTTAATAGAGCTTTATGGATTATATTTGGTACAATAGCAGGTATTGTCATTAGAATGTTAATGATGCATACAGGTAAAGGATAATATGACTAATAAAGAGGTACAAAATATTACATCAGAGTCTTTAAGAGACTGGTTTAAGAAAGAGAAGTGGGTTCGCATCTCTTCTTCTGGTAATATAGCTGGTGATTGTGGTACTTCTAAAGATAAGAAAAACCCAGATAGATGCTTACCAAAAGCTAAAGCACAAAGTTTAACTAAAGGCCAAAGAGCCGCTACTGCAGCAAAGAAAAAGAAAGCAGGAAGTAAAGGAAAGACAGTCGTGAAAAATACTAAATCAGCAACAGTTAAGAAAGAAAGCCTTTGGGCTAATATAAATGCTAAGAAAAAAGCAGGAAAGAAACCTTCTCATGGTAACTCTAATGCTCATAAAGCTGCAGAAAAAGCAGGTAAAGCTCTTGGTAAAGAATCAGCTAATCCTCAAGACGGTAAAGCAGCACCTTACGGCTCAGGATATAAAAAAGTAACTAAAGAAGATATTATAAACTTAGTTGCAGGTACTATAGCAGAAATCCAACAAAAAGAAGACGTACTTCAAGAAGACGATAGATGTACTAGATTAGCTAAAAGTAAATACGATACTTGGCCGTCAGCTTATGCTTCAGGAGCAGTAGTAAGATGCAGAAGAGGTGAAATCTGGAAAAAGAAATAATATGAAGTTTCTCAGCATACTTAAAGAAATAAAGAAAGATGCTTGCCCAGCTGCTACTCAAGACTTAGAACTTAATACTAAGAACAGAGATGCTTCAATAAAAGCAGAACATATTCAATACGGACCATTAAATGTATCTGAACCTGGTAGCTATTGGAAAGATATTGCTAAATACTGGAATACTACATTAGAAGCAGCAAAAGGCACCAACTGCAGTAACTGTGTAGCATTTGACATATCACCAAGAATGGATGACTGTATGCCCGGTGTAACATCTGATGAAGATGGTAGATTAGGTTACTGTTGGATGCACCACTTTAAATGTCATTCAGCTAGAAGCTGTAGAACATGGGCTAAAGGAGGACCAATAACAAATGATAAAGTATCATTAGAATGGGGGGAAAGAAATGACTAGAAAAGAAATGCTTAATACTATCAAAGAAGTACTTCGAGAAGAAGCTACTATTGATAAATACTTAACATTAGTTAGCGTAATAGACAGTAAACGTAATCTTGATAATGATCAAATACAAATGATCTTTCAAGGTGATGTTCATGGTACATTTTATATTTACACCAACGAAGAAGGTGAATATGAAAACGAAAAGAAGGTTACTAAAGCAGAAGCTTTAGAATATATCAAATACTATAATGCTAGACTTAAAAGAGACTATGAAACAGAAGAACGTTTAGGAGCTAAGTTAAGAGTATTAGGGATAGAATCTGAACTTAGATTTAACCATGGTGAGATATCAGGTGATCCTACAGTTTTTTCTAAAAACGAAAACTACAAAGACGGTAAAGTAAAAGGTAAATCAAAACCAGGTAGAGTAAAAAAATCAGGAGCATCATGCAAAGGCTCAGTTACATCATTGAGAGCTAAGGCTAAAAAAGCTGGTGGGGAAAAAGGTAAAATGTACCACTGGTGTGCTAACATGAAAGGTGGAAAAAAATAAAATACTTCTCTCAACAAGTGCTGTAGGTGACTTTTACATAGAAAAAGTACAAGAGTTTTTACAGTCTTCTTTTTCTAAATATTTCAATATACATATTTTAACTGATAAGCCTTTTGCTTTTGAAGGATATAACACTAAGCAATATCAAAAAGATACATTTAACTATTTTGATAAGTTTATTTTTGGTTTAGAGAATATTAACAACTATAACAGTCTAGGGTTAGTTTACGATGCAGATGAGTTAATGAATCTTGAAAGAGATTTTTATCTTTTTGATTTTAAATCTAACGAAATACAATTTTTTCAATATTGGAATGATACAGGTACATTAGACTCTTTACCTCCTGAAGATGATTACTTTTGGGAGTTTTTTAAAGATATAATAAAATACGATAATGTAGGAGATAATGATATAATGTTAGTACATGAAGACAGAATGTTGTTTCCAAAGTATGATTATACAGATTTTTTACATATATTTAATAATATGAAAGATCCTTTTACATCTAACTCTTATAAACACCATGGA
>Ga0181394_1001050_pt1 | contig 12161 bp, 7 predicted proteins | sample 17SPOviralmetaG_FD_130123 | JGI IMG/M metagenome (GOLD analysis project Ga0181394, IMG submission 130123) | Marine viral communities from the oligotrophic San Pedro Time Series (SPOT) site, San Pedro Channel, CA, USA - 17 SPOT_SRF_2010-11-23 | ecosystem: Environmental > Aquatic > Marine > Strait...
CAGGGTGACTTTATGTTTATTGCGCATAATGACTTTATGCCGCTTGAGCTTGTAAGAACTAGCCTTACCTCATTTGAAGTTCGTGTGTTTGAGTTTGATACATCAGCTGATGGCAATCGTATTCTTCAGCCTTATTACAACTTTCAAGGTAGCGGTGTAACTATTTCACCTTCAGCTACAACTGGTAGTGGCATAACACTTACAACAAGTTCTGCGTATTTTAATGCTGGTATGGTTGGGTCAAGTCTTTTGATTCACGATACTCAAGTTGATATTACAGCAGTTACCAATTCAACAACAGCAACCGCTGATGTACAGGGTACTATTGAAAGACAGCTTGACTTTGATTCTTTGAATACAACTGAAGGCTCTAACAAAGTTCACGTTGTTATGCCTGATCACGGTTTGTCTGTTGGGGATAGCATTGTCATTAGTGATGCTGGTGCTTTGGGTGGCATCAATAATGGCAACATAAATGGCACAAGAACAATTACTAGAATATTGAATGCTAATGAGTTTGACTATCAGGCTGGCGGCTCTGCTTCTTCTACAGCTACTGGCGGTGGCAACCCTATTATAAGCAGCACTGCTGCAACAACAGATTGGTATGAGCAATCATACAGTTCGTATCGTGGTTTCCCAGCTGCTATTACGTTTCACGAAAATCGTTTGTGGTTTGGCGGTACACCTTCACAGCCAAGTGGCATTTGGGCATCAGCTTCTGGTGAGTTCTTTAACTTTGATGTTGGCGACGGTGAAGACTTTGATGCCATTGATCTTGAAGTATCTGTGGGTGTTACTAACTTTATTAGGCATCTTGTATCTAATAGAGACTTGCAAGTGTTTGCTAACCAAGGGGAGTTTTATCTTCCAGCATTCCAAGATCAGCCAATTACAGCATCTATTGCCAAGGTTTCAGAACAAACACCATTTGGTACTGGATATGTCAGACCATTATCTTTAGATGGTGGCACATTGTTTGTGCAAGCAACTGGTAGCGCAGTTAGAGAGTATATCTTTAACGATAGTGAAGGTGCTTATACAACAAACATGGTATCAATACTTTCGTCTCATTTAATATCTAACCCTATTCAACTTACATCTGTTAAGGGTGCGCTTGATCGTCCGGGTGCCTATGCATTCTTTTTGATGGACAATGGTGAGATTGCTGTGTTCTACAGCATCCGTGCTGAGAAACGTGCTGGTTGGATGCGCTGGACTACTGAGGGTAGGTTCCATTCTGTGTGTGCTGTTGACGAAGAATTGTTTGCTGTATCTGTTAGGGATGACGGATCAGGTACAAATAAGCTATTCTTAGAGCAGTTTGATAAAGATTTAAACATGGACTTTAGTAATGATTTTACTGGTACTGCTGGTGTTTTCGATGTGTCTGCACATTTTTCTAACGGTGCTGTTGTAGATGTTGTAGATGATACAGAGTATCTTGGATCATTTACTGTAGCTGGTGGTGAGGTTGATGTTAGTGCAGTTAAGCTATCAACGTCAGCTGAGATTGGTTATAAGTTTATTCCTGAGTTACAGACAATGCCAATTGATGGTCAGGTTCCGGGTGGGCCTTTGACTGGCAGACCTCGTAAGATTACTAATGTTGTTCTTGATATTAAGGATACGTTAAGTATTTCTGTTAACGGTACAAACATGATTATTCGCAATGTTAACTTTAACCCTGCGCAGCCTCGTCAGGCTTTTACAGGTAAGAAGGAATTTAGGGTGTTGGGTTATAGCAAAGACCCAATTGTTACAATCTCACAGATAGCACCACTTGATATGCAGCTAAACGGCATGGTGGTGGAGGTGGCATTCTAATGAGTTTTTGGGCTTATGCGGCATTAGCAGTTGGCACTGCAATGGACATAACTGGCGCACAGCAAGCGGCTGATGCAGAACGTGTGCGTCAAGATGAGATTGCTAGACAGGCTAGAGAAAACAAAGAAATGGTTAAGCTGCAAGCTGAACGTCAGTCTACAGCTAGATCAAAAGCATACACATCATTTCTTAAAAACTCATCTGCTATTGCTGGATTCAACAGACGCGGTGATGACCGTTCATTAAAAGCAATTCAAAAAGCTGGCAGAGAAAAGACAGAACAAGAGCTTTCAGCAATACAACTGCAAAGTTTATTTACCAGAGGAAGATACGAATCTCAGGCAAGGTTTGCGCAGATGGAAGGACAGTGGGCAGCTGATCAGGCTTTGATGTCTCAGATTTCTACTGTTGCTGGCAATGGATATAAAGTAAGTCAGGTAACGTAATGGCTAAGATTGAAGTATTAAAAGGCACTGAAACTACCATAGGCCCAATCGGTATTGTGTCTATGGGTAAAGGTGGTGTTGAAGCTGGTAGGGCTATGCAGAGTGCTGGCAAGCGTATCTTTGATGCTGCATTTGAATATGCTTATAATAAAGAAAAACAAAAGGGACAGGATGACGCTCGTCTTGCTGCTATTAGTGCAAGGGATGCAAACGGAAACCTAACATTCCCAGAGATTCCAAAGTCTCTTTCTCCTGTTGCCCAACAGTTTTATGAGCCTATTGCCAATAAGCGTTATCAAGATGCTTTGGTTCTTGATCTTGACGATCAGGCAAAGCGTTTGGCTAAAGTTCATGAACGAGACCCTGATGGTTTTGCTGAAGATTTTCAAACTTATTTAGATACAACCAAAGCGCAAGCTGGCAAGTTTGCTGGTTTTGTTGAATCAACTGGCGCAATTACTTCCAAGCAATATCAAACTAAACTGTTTATAGATCAGGAAGAGCTTGAAGATAAGAATGCTGCACAAAATGCTGTCAATGTTTTATATAACGCTATTTCAGACATTGAGAAAAGTGCTAGGTCTGGCGCAACTCTCTCTGCGAGGCTTTTGCTGACTAACAAAATTGAAGAATTAAATGGCGTTATGGCAGAGCATGGCGACAGACTTGGCATGGCGTTTTTGCCAGAAACGTCTAAAAATTTACGCGCTGCTTTTGTTACTGGCGACATTATTAATATATCTAATAAATTAGAACAGTTTCTTCCAGCTGATGATCCGTATCAAAAGCAATCAGTTCTTTCTGCTCATTTAAATTATATGGCTATAGCCATTGAGAATAGAAGTCTTGATGGTATTCCTAAACAATTTAAAGATGCTCTTCAGAAAGCTGGACTAGACCAGAAGTATCTTAATGATAAAGTGTTTGCTGGTCTTCACGCTCAAATGGCGCGTGATGTTAGAACTCGTCAAGGCACAGTACAAGAACAGTTTAATGCTGAAAAAGATAATATGCTTACTGGCGCAGCTATAAATAGCATGGCTGCTGGAAACAATTTAAATGTTGGCGAATCAGATAGAGTGTTTAATGCTATTAACATTAGATCATCTGTTGATCTTGAGAATAATCTTCAAACCATTATGACACCTCCAGAAAATGGTGCGCAGAGAGTTGCGTGGGATGCGCAGTTTGGTGCGGTGCATCATTTATTGTTTAACACAACTGGTGAGATGCCTACTGTTGTTAAAGATTATTTGCAAAATGTTAGCACTATGACAGCAGATCAGCTGCCTGTTGCTATTGCAATGTATCAGCAAGCAACACGTTTTAATCGCGGCACATACACAGAACAGTTAACTAGAGGTCTTAGTGACGAAGCTGTTATAATGTATGAAACCTTAATTAATGTACAAGATGTTCTCGGCAATCAAGCTCTGCCTGAGTTTATGAATGGTTTTCGTTTAAAGGATAAAGCTACAACTGAAGAAATTAAGGCTAATATACTTGGTAAGCTGGGTGAGAAAAAAGGCAGTGTTGATTCAGCTGTTAGAAAGTTTGTTACTGATAATATTTCTGATGATGCCAGCCCTTCTGAGATAACTTTTTACACACGTTTTGCAGACGATCTTTTATTTTCAATGGATAAAGAAAGAGCTAGACGCATCTTAAAATCTGCTGGCGATACTGTGTTTAGAAAAAGTGATATGCTTCATCCAAGCATTGGTCGTTCACGGTATACGCCAGAACGTGCATATACAGACGATATAACCATGGGTGATTTTAATGATGCAATCGATATGAAGTTAGGCTTGGTTGATTCTAATTTAAAAATTGGCGTCAATGCATTTCTTGTCCCTGATATAAGAGAAGGTTCAGCTCTTCCTGTTTATACTTTTGTTGATGCTGACAAAAACATCATTACTCATAACGGCAAGCCATTACAGGTTGGCAATCAGTATGTTGTTAATAAAATGGCTGAACGCAGAAACATTTCTGTTCAACAGCTGCGCAGAGATGCAGCATCTGCAAGAGAACTGTTTGTTAAAAATCAATCAATATTTGATGAAGCATTTGCACCATGATGGATATTGGACGCAGAGATTTTTTTGTACCGATCCCAGCGGCTATAAGTGAAGAAACTCCTGTTAGTTGGTGGGAAGGTTATAAAGCTAATGTGGCATACAACAACATGCCGCTTATTGAACGTGTCGAAGAAGAGCGTTTGTTTGGTAGCGTAGACATTGACCCTGAGTTTGATGTTGCTTCGAATATATCTGAAGAGCTTCTTCCTTATTACGATGATCTTGTTAGAGCAAAGAATGCTCAACATCTTGCATACCTTGAAGAACGTGCATTTACTGCAATCGAGCGTAGGCGTGTAGCAGCCGAGGCTGGTATCACAGCACAGTTGGCTGGTGGCATCACTGATCCACTTGCTCTTGCTTCGTTGATACCCGGATTTCAGTTTATTAAAGCTGGTCAGACCTTCGGTCAGGCGGTGATAAGGGGTGCTGGCGCAGGTCTGGCCTTTGGTTTAGCTTCAGAAGCTAGACGCGCACCTTTTGCTGTGGCTGATGAGCCATATGAAGCTGCTAGCAACATTGTTATGTCAACAGCATTGTCGGCTGGTTTCGGTGGATTAATGAGGGCAGCACCCTACACCAAGCCATTCTTTCAAAGCACTGCCTCTAAGATGGGTAGGTTGTACCGTGGCGAGAAGTTTAAGCATGTTTGGGCTGATGATGCCACTAATCTTGATGATGGCTATACAGCAAGCTCTGGCGGCGATTTTGACACCACTCAAGTAAACTGGATGGGCAGTCCATCGCAACGTGCTATGCAGCGTGGCGATTTACCTGATGAAGTAAAACAATATTATGCATCGCTTTCGTATAATGGTGCTGTATCTACTCAAGGCGCAAGACAGGGCAGAGCGTTTCAGTCTGTAGCACAGGAGGCGCAAACATTTATTGGTCAGTTTGAACGTGTTAATCAAACAATGCGCGATCTTCATTCGCAACAAGTTCGTGGTATTGCCAAAGCTGCTAGAGTTGGAACTATCTACAATCCAATGAGTGGCTTTGATGATTGGTCTAAAGACACTATTCGTAGATACATCTTATCTAATTCAAATGATCCAAGACTAAGTAGGCTTGGCAAAGATGGAATGACTGATCAACAAAAAGAAGCTGGTGTGCTTCTTGGTGATTTGTTTAAGTCATTTTCTGATGACATGCATTACACTGGGCTTGTTAAGAACAACGAGCGTTTAGGCAAGATTATAACAAAGAATCAGGCTGAGTTAGATAAAGTTACACAGAAGCTAGCTGATCTTGAAGACAGTATAAAGAAAGGTGGCGGTGTCACCAAAAAACAATCAGCTTTTCGTGATGCGTTAGACAATCGGCAAAATACATTGCGTGATCGTATTGACTTTTACGAATCACAGATTGACAAACCCCTCCGTTCAAACTTTGTGTTTCCTATATTTTATGACAAAGGTAAGCTAGCTCTTGATGAGCCACGGTTTGCTCTTACCAACATATTTGCTGATGATTACAAGATGCAGCGTCTAGCCAATGGAGAAGATGCTGATGACTTCCTTGCATTTTCTGATGCTGAACGTACTTTGTCTCGTATCATGCAAGAAGATGGTGAGGAGATGGAAAACATTTTGCGCAGCGCAGACAAAGCTGGCAGAGCCAAACATCTTAAACAACGTAAAACCAATATCGATGTTGCCAAGGTTGTTGATTACATTCATGCAGATATGGAAGCCCTTTACACATACATAGATCGTATGGGTCGCCAGATTTCTTTTGCTAATAAGTTTGGTGGCAGAAACATTGATGAAGTATTGGAAGATTTAGATGACGCTTTGATGCGGTCTGGCAAGAACCCAAAAGAACGCAGCCGTTTACTTGCTGACTTCTATGGTGATTATGAGCGTGTGATGGGTACGCTTCAGCGCAGCCCGGATCGTTGGGACAATCAAGCTGCTAAAGCTGCTAAGGCTTGGGCAGGATGGACATTTCTTCCTCTAGCTGGTGTATCTGCTATTACTGATACAGGGTCTATTGTTATGGCTCATGGCATGAAGGATGTTATTGCAGCTGGCATGGCTGCAACTGACACCGCTTTTACTGGCAAAGTAATAAGGGAGGCTCAGTTTAGTGGTGAGTTGTTTGACCTTGCTAAAAATGTTTACGCCAGAGAAATGCTCAATGACACAGCAAGAAAAGTTAAGCCTAACCTTAATGAACGTGTTATTCAGCGCGGCAATCAGATTATGTACACGGCAAATTTGCTTGCCCCTATTACTTTTGGTGGCAAAACATTAGATCAGTTTGTTACAAATAATAAATTTATTAAGCTATCTCGTCAGTGGGCTGACGGAAAGATTTCATTGTTTGACCGTGAGTATCTTGCACGGTATGGCATTGATGAAGATATGGCTAAGTTTATAGCCAAAGCACCTACCGAAAAGCATGACAGGTTTGACTTTGAGTTTGCTAATACTGATGCATGGGATCAATCTACCCCACCTGCAAGAGAAGTATTGCGTAAGTATCAAGCTGCACTTGCCTCACATGCAAACAATACAATTGTTATGGGACAAACGTTTGACAAGCCATTGATTGTTGATGGCGTTGCATACATTCGTGATAATCCATTCTTTCAAGCTGTTCGTAAAAGGTTTCCTTCACAGTTTCCTATTGAGAAGCGGCTGCGCACAGGCAATGAAAACATGGTGCGCATTGAAAGCGGTTTGATGACTTTGCCGTTTACTTTCATGAACTTTACCTTTGGTGCAAACAATAAAATACTTGGGGCTATTCGTGATCCAAATAGGAGATATAGATTACAAGGTATAGCATCATTAATTGGATTGTCTTATCTATCTCTTTCAATGAAAAAACCCGATTACTGGTTTGAAAAACGTGATAATCCTGAGATTATAGCTCGTATCATTGATCATTCTGGTGTGCTTGGTATTTACTCTGATCTTGCATATACAGGTTTAGGTATTGCTGCAAACCTCGGAGTAGATACCCCAATACCTCCAAGATATATTAGTAAAGATAAAGAAGAGCATTTAATGGATGCTTTTGTTGAGCCGTTTGGCGCACCAGCTGGGCTTGGTTTGGAATATGGTAGAGCATTGCGCGATTTTGCTAATGGCGATGTATCTGATGGCGCGGAACGTATAAAATATGCATTGCCATTTATTGGTCTACATCCAATCCGTGATGATATGCGCGAGTTTATTGGTGGTATTGGACGTAATTGATTGTGCGTTGTGTAGTGCATTATTGCTATGATAGGGGATTAGCATGACTATTAATTTAAGTGATAACAACCCTCGTATATCGTACACTGTCGCGGCTGGCGTTACTCAGTCTGCGTTTGTTGTGCCGTTTGAGTTCTTTGAGGATGAAGACCTTAACGTATATGTTGATGAAACTCTTCAAACATTAACAACGAAATACACAACTGCTGATGATTCTGGCAATACCATTGCACACACATCAGGCACGACTGGTTATATTCACTTTACATCAGGCAATGAAGTTACCGGCATATCTGGTGGCAGCACGGTTGTTATAACACGCGATGTTGAGCTTGAGCGTGTAACTGACTTTCCTACATCTGGCCCATTTGATGTAGCCTCTCTTAACACAGAGCTTGATAAGTTTATGGCTATTGCAGCTGATATTGATGATGCTGTAGGCCGTACTATTCGTTTGACTGATTTTGATGCATCAGGTGATTTGTCACTTGTATTGCCATCTGCATCTGAGCGTTCTGGTAAGTTCTTATCATTTGACGCAAATGGCACACCAATTGTTACGACAAACGCTGGTGATTACAAAGGTGCTTGGGCAGCTGGTGTGGATTATAACATCGGCGATACTGTTACTGATACAACAACAAATAATGTTTTTCGGGTTAGTGCCGTTCACACATCTGCTGGTGTTCTCCCATTAACTACTAATGTTAACTCTGGTCTTTATACTCTATTCATTGATGTCGCTACTATTCAAACGTCATTGATTGAATCTGTAGCGGCTGATACCGCAACAGCATTGGCAATAGCACTAGGATAATTAAATGGCTAATACGTTCAAACTTAAAACTAATGCGGCTATGCCAGCCAGTGCTGGTACGCCGGATGATCTTTACACTGTTCCAGCCAGTACAACTACGGTTATTATTGGCCTAACATTAACCAACGTACATACATCGGCTATCACAGCCACAGTACAGATTGCTTCAACAACGGTTGATAATGAGACTAACCAGACAGTTAACGTCATCAAAGACGTATCTATCTTGGCTGGTTCTTCATTGGAACTGATGGCTGGCAACAAGTACATATTGCAGACAACAGACATTGTTAAGGTTGACTGCAATGTGGCTAGCAAGATTGACGCGACATTGAGTATTATGGAGATCACCTGATGCCTTATCTCGGCCCTAGTGCAGACTTTGCGAATATTACTCGCTTCACCTACACTGCAACTGGTGGCGAGACAAGCATCTCTGGAACAGATGACAATGGCTTATCACTAGCCTTTACGTCTGGCGTTAATCTTACAGTACATCTTAACGGCGTTTTGCTGGTTGCTGGCACGGACTACGACACTAACACGGCTAATACCATTGATAACCTTGCTGCGCTTGCTGGTGGCGATATTTGCGAGGTTACAGTCTTTGGTTTGTTTAGCGTGGCTGATGCTATCCCAGCAACAGGCGGCACGTTTAGCGGTGCGGTTGTGTTTAATGCTGCTGTGCAAGGTGCTGTTAATACCAATGCGTCTGTAAGCGGCAGCACTACATTGGACTTTTCCAGCTATCAAAACTTTGTCCTGACGCTGACAAACAATGCGACACTGGCTAACCCGACTACTGAGACTATTGGTCAGTCAGGCTTTATCATCTTTATACAGGATAGCACAGGCGGCTATACAGTATCTCTTGACACTGACTATGAGACTGCTGGTGCAGCTGGCTTGACGCTATCAACTGCTGCTGATGCGTATGACATTGTGCCTTACGTTGTTAAGGGTACAGATTCCATTCTACTTGGTACGCCTCAACTGGCGTTTGGCTAGGGGGTTGCATGTCTACACCAGTAGGGTCAAGCCAATGGATTTATGCAAGTGGGGCGGCTGGGTTTTACCCCTACAGCATTGACAACTCTGTGCGTATGTCAGATGCGTCTAACTCACAGATATACTGGCAAGCCGGAACGCCAAGCAGTGGCAATATCTGGACGGCTAGTTTTTGGTTTAAAAAATATAGTATTGGTGCTGGTCAAGCGGCTAACGAAATGTTTAGCGCTGGCTCTAGCGGCGCTGCGTATATGTTTTGGTCGTGGGACAGTAACGAAAAGTTTACATTTCAATCGACAGCGGATGGCAACAAAGGCAACACAACAGGAAGCCCAGTGTTTCGTGATGTGGGTGCTTGGTATCATATGGTTATTCGCGCTGATACTACGCAAGGCACACAGGCGGATAGACTTCGCGTTTACTTAAATGGAGAACAGTTAACAACTTGGGGAACCGACAGCATTGGAACATCCGCTTGGGATTACATAAATGCAAGTGGATTTAATCAATACTGGGGCGGTGCAAGCGGGATAGCAAACGCCAATCCGGGCTGTAACTTTTATCTAGCTGACATCAATTTTTGCGATGGTCAAAGTTATGCACCGACAGAATTTGGAGAAACTAAAAACGGTCTTTGGGTGCCAATTAACCCATCAGTAACGTATGGCAACAACGGCTATCGCCTTGAGTTTAAGCAAACTGGTACAGGCGCAGATGCTAACGGTATTGGTGCCGACACAAGCGGCAATAATAATCACTTTACTGTTGCTGGGGTAACTGCACACGATGTCGTGCCAGACAGCCCGACCCTGAATTACCCAACGTGGAACCCGCTAGTAAACACAGGCCAAACATTAACTTTTGCTGAAGGCAATCTCAACCTAGATGCGTCTAGTACCTTTTGGTCATCTGGAACTTGGAACCAAAGCACAATGGGTGTTGTTGGTGGCAGTGACGCAAAATATTATTTTGAATTTACGATGAACGGCAACACATCTGGTTCATATGTAATTGGCGTTGGTCGGCAAAATAGTAGTGCCATTGATACAACGCATTATACAGGTGGTGTTGTCTACTATTACAACAGATGTTCATCAGATAGCACAAACACAGTCACAGGTTTAACAGTAGCATCGTCATTAACAATTATACGTCTGGCATTTGATGCGTCTAATGGCAAGGTCTGGATTGGCAATAACTCTGGATGGTTTAATAGCGGCGACCCTGCCGCTGGCACTGGCGAGGTTGGCACTATTTCTGGCTATGATGGCGAGATGCTTGTTGCCATACTAAACAGGTCAACAAATACAGGCGACCAAGTTGTCAACTTTGGACAAGATGACACTTTCGCCGGATTTAAACCCAGCGGTTCTGCAAGCGCAACAGACAACAATGGCTATGGCACGTTTTATTACACGCCGCCGACTGGTTTTTTGGCATTAAACTCCGCTTCGTTGCCAGAAACAACCATCGGCCCGAACAGCGCGGAACAGGCTGACGATTACTTTGACACCATTCTATATACCGCCGCTACCAGCAATGGCACATACACACACGGCAACTTGTCGTTCCGGCCTGACTTTAGCTGGATTAAAAATCGCAACAATGTTGAGCGTCACTTTTTAATTGATTCTGTGCGTGGTAACACGTCAGTATTTGATAAGTTTCTTGTGTCTAATTCTACCTCAGGCGAAGGCGCAAACGGCACAAGCGGAACCACTTTCAGTGTTACAGATACAGGTTATGAATTTGTAGAAGTATCAATTAACTCTGGAGAACTGTACTTTAACAACAGAACCTACGTTGGCTGGAACTGGAAAGCTGGCGGGTCATCAAATACATTTAACATTGACGGCACTGGTTACGCAACTGCATCAGCGGCTGGGTTGACTGGCGGAAACATTGCAGCAGACGCAGCCAGCATTAGCAAAACGGCTGGCATAAGCATTTTGAAATACACTGGAGATGGTTCATCATCACCGTACTCAACCATAAAGCACGGTTTAGATAGTCCACCAGAGTTCTATATTTGCAAGTCGTTAGATGCTGGCAATGCTGACAATTGGGTGTTTTTCCACACGCTTGCCGATGGAACGCACGATTTTATGTATCTCAATCTAACTAGCGCTAATTCTAATAGTGCAATAAATTTTCCACCCACTAGCACAACAGTTAAAGTTGGTGGTAACGCAACTAATGAAAATAATAAAAACTTTTTAATGATTGCAATGCATAGTGTTCAAGGACTTAGCAAGTTTGGCTCATATATTGGCAACGGTTCCGCAGATGGCACGTTTGTTTACACAGGACACCGTGTAAAATGGCTAATGGTAAAGAACACAAATAATGCTGCAACAAGTTGGTGGATAATGGATACGAAAAGAAGCACGTTTAATGTGATGAACGACTTTTTGTTTCCAAACCTGTCGAACGCAGAAAGTGCAAGCACTGTTTTGTTTGCAGATTTTTTAAGCAATGGTTTCAAAATTCGGAATGGCACCTACGCTGAAACAAACGCATCAGGGAATAAATACATCTACCTCGCTTTTGGAGATAATTTTAAATACCCCAACGCCAGATAGGAGATTACTATGGCATATAAATATAATGGTAAAATCATCCGCGCTGGTAAAAGCTGGCAAGATGATAACAGCATCACTCATCCTGCAACGTGGATGCGGTGGTCAGATGATTACAAAGTAACTATGGGTCTTGTGTGGGAAGATGACCCTGCGCCATTCGATAGCCGTTTCTACTGGGCGGCTAATTTGCC
>Ga0181394_1001056_pt1 | contig 12133 bp, 8 predicted proteins | sample 17SPOviralmetaG_FD_130123 | JGI IMG/M metagenome (GOLD analysis project Ga0181394, IMG submission 130123) | Marine viral communities from the oligotrophic San Pedro Time Series (SPOT) site, San Pedro Channel, CA, USA - 17 SPOT_SRF_2010-11-23 | ecosystem: Environmental > Aquatic > Marine > Strait...
AAAGAAATAGTCGCGCAAACATACGAAGAGTACGAAGAATATATAAAAACAAAATAATATGTCGTTTTTAATAGTAGGAGCAGGAATAGGTGTGGCAGCAGGAGCTGCTAAAGCTATATCCGGCGGTGTCAAAAAGAAAAGAGCAAAAGAAGACGCGGCCGAAGCAAGAAAACAGATGGAGGCTGAAAAAGAAAAGTATGCAGCTATGGATATAACAAACTTATATGCTAACATGGAGAATACTATGGAAGACTTAACTGTCAACCAAGAAGAAGCTCAATTCATGAAGCAGCAGCAGCAGCAAAACCAAGCTAACATTATGGCTAATATGAAAGCATCCGCCGGATCTTCTGGTATAGCTGGTTTGGCACAAACGCTAGCTAATCAAGGTTCTTTAGATGCTCAAAAATCAGCTATATCTATTGGCAAGCAAGAAGCTGCAAATCAAAAAGCGGAAAGAGCAGAAGCTTCAAGGCTTCAAGGCTTAGAAATAGAAGGAGAGTATGGCCAACGTCAAGATGAGTTAGATAAAATATCTACATTCATGGGTATGGCTGGCGCTGACGTAGCTTCTGCTGAGGCTAGAAAATCTGCCGCTGACGAACAAATGTGGAGCGGAATAAGTGGAGCTGTTGGATCTGTTGGCGGTGGCATAACTGATAAACTTGGAATGTAATGATTGAAGGTGTAAAAAATATAGAAGAGCAAAAAAATCCTGTAGAAAAAGCTGATAAGATCTTCGAAACATCGTACTCTGCTAACGCTGAAGCTATAAACGAGGTTGGAGGATCTTTAAATCAAACGTTTTTTGATCCAATGGAAGCTGATATAAAAAACCTGCAAAACGATTTTTACAATGCTAAAACAACAGGAGACAAAAAAGAGGAAAAGAAAGCTTTAATGAAGCTGCAGCAAAAAAGTGCTAACGTTCAAAACTTTAAAGAAACTTGGAAAATGCTAGGTGAGTCAGCTGTAGATGGTAGTTTGTCCAAAGGACTGACGTCTAACGATAAGTTTACGCTAGCATACGCTACAGACCCCAGTAATAAGCCAATAGTTAACGACGAGGGATTCGTATGGAAAGACGTTAAGATGCCTGATGGAACCACAAAAGATATTACGCAGTCTGATATAAACAATTCTTTAGTACTTAGAGATGATACAACTTCAAAGCAACTTATGGATATTGCTAGTGAAGCAGCTTCTTCAGCCGCTAAAGGAGGAGAGTTTAATAAAGATAGGCAAATGGCTACCGTTAAAAAACTTATAAATCCAAAGAACTTAAGGTCTTTAATGTATGATGATGTATTTAACACTAACAGTAGCTTCATAGAAGACATTAGAGAAGCTTTTGATCACCCAGAGATGGAAGATGCTCTAACTAACCCAAAGCATCCTATGTATAACGAGGAGCAAACTCAAGAGTTTTTAGCAGATTATTTCGCTAAGAAAATAGAGCAAGAGCACAGTAAAGGTAAGCCAAAGCCAGATGAAACAAACGAGTACGGTGGTATGTCAGCGTCAGAATTAGTTCAAAAATATTCAAAATAATATAGTATATGTCAAAGTTAGTAAGCATCGTCGATCAAATGATGAAAGACGGAAGAACTTTAAATGAAATACAATCTGTAATTGAACAGGTATCTTCTCAAGAAAACAGAATAGAAGAAAAAAAAGCACAAGACCTTCAAGCAACCGATGCGCTTGCGGAGTCGACACCATCCGATACGGAATCAGCATCGGAAAATACTTTGCCGGAATCACAGTACGAAAGTAATGTACAAACTCCAGATGAAGTAGAGTCTAAATTTAAGCTTGACGAGGGCGTTAATTCTATGATTAGATCTTATGATTTAACAAATCAAGAAGAGCAAGATATTGTCGATAAAATTGATGAAGAGTTAGAGTTAGAGTTAAAGTATCTAGGTTATCAAGAAGAAGAAAATAAAAAGCTTGAAGAAGATCCTATAAATTATCTTATACAACAAAACTTAGAGTCTGGCTCTTTTAGTTCTTCATTCGCCCCTCCGACACCAATAATAGATATTGACGAAAGAAATAAACAAGTTCAACTTGATGTTGAAGAAGCACCTGGCAAGATAGGTAGCGAAATTATAAGAGATCATTTCAGGACAGCAAGAAGAAATATTAAAGATGGAAGCACGCTGTCTAAAGACGATCCTAAGCTATTAGCTGAGGTTAAAAGACTTCGCAGGCAAGAACTTGAACAAAACCACATGGATAGTAAGATTGAAGATCAAATGGAACTTCTTTCTGATACTGAAGCACAATTGAAGTATGGTCCAGGTCCAGTTTCAAGTATAATAGGTGGAACGTTAAAGTCAGACGTTCAAGAAAAGCTATACGAAAAAGCTAAGACAGCTAAAGATAGCTTAGACAGCAAAACAAAATACTTAGTTGACAAAACTCAACTAACAAACAAAGCTGTTAACGATATAAGAAGTAGATTAGTTAAGATAACAGCTGATGATTATTTATCTGAAGAAAGCAATAGAATATCAGCTATAGACGCTGAAATGAAAAAAATAGCTGAAGGCGAATATACTAGCCAAGAGCAAGTTGATGAAGCTCAAGCTAAAATAGATTTACTTAACTCTGAAAAAACACCTTTAGTTCAAAAATTTATAGACACTAAAGCAGAGTATGATGATTTAAAAAATAAAGAAAAACTACACATAGCAAACGCTGATGAGTTAAACAAGCAGGCTGTAGAGCTTGGGGAAACAGATCAAGAGCTTACGCAGTATTTAGATGCTATAGGTAGAAACTACGGTTGGGTTACTCAAACAGGCGCGGCTGTTTTTAACTCAATAAACACAACGCTTGCCGGTGTCGTAAAGTATGGCGCCGAAGTAGGAAAAGGAAGTTTAGAGTGGGCTCACGGTGAAGTTCCTGATGTATTCAAGCCTGTGCTAGCGGCTGGTGCATACCGCGCGGATAGTTACGTAAAAGCTGCAGATAAAATGCTTGACATATCAGAAAGCATAAGTCACAGAGTAGAAAAGCCAAAACAACTTGATGAAATTGAAAGCTGGAGTGATTGGGGAGATTGGGCTGCACACTCGACATTTAGTCAAACGGGTACTATACTTGCTCTTACTTGCCTTGGCCCAGGAGGTTTACCTGTTTTAGCCGCGTCTAGCGCTGGTAATACTTGGCGTGAGCAAGATAAAGAAGAAGAGTTCTACGCTAATCAACCAGAGTTCTTTGCTAATGGACAAAGAAATCCCATGTATAACTTTAAGTATTCGTGGGGTCAACAGTTTCTAACATGCACAACTGTCGGTCTAGCAGATGCTTTATCTGAGACAATAACACTAGGGCAATTGAACGGTATATCAAGAACGTTAAAAGGTAACGCAAAAAGAGGTTTTACAAACTACGTAAAGCAAAACTTTATGACTACTTCTGGCCTTCTTAAAAACGTATACGATCCAGTGTACGAAGGTGGTTCTGAAACATTAGCTGAAATCGGTAGTAACTTAGCTAGAAAGTTCTTTTCAGGTAATCCAGAGGCTTATAAGAATCAAAGTGTATTTGAAGGTACGAAAGAAGCTTTTATATCTGGTGCTTGGATGTCAGGTGTTGTATTTAAAGCACCTGTCGTTGGTCAAGCTTTTTTAAATGGTTTTCAAACAAGTGAATCAGCAAGTCAATTAAAGCAAATATCTTTAGATGCTTTAGATATAATGTCAGAGCTTAATAATGAAAACTTAAGCCCTGAAAATAGAGCAAACTTTGAAAACCAACTAAAAGGAAAAATACAAGACTATAATATACAGCTTAATAGAGATATTAGCAACATCGATCAAATGCCAGCTGAAGAAAAGTCTAGGCTAATGGAACTAGACGTAAGTAAACACGCTTATCAGCAACAGTTATTAGACTTACAAAAAGATAATTCTTTACTTCCTGAAAGCAAGAAAAAGCAGATTGATGCTGTAAACGAGCAGATTAGTTTAATTGAAACTGAAAAAAATGAAATAATATCTCCCTACAACGCTGAGTGGAACGCGGAAGAAATAAAATCAAGTATAAATCAACTTGAAAAGAAAACTAGAAAAATATTTGGAGATGCTGTAGAAGTTGAAAGAGCTAATAACAATAACGTTAACGAGCTGTTTGGAGACTTTAAACTTCAGCAAATTGCCGATCTTACCACTGAGCTTAATACTATGGAGAAGCAAGAGGGTGAGTCAGATCAAGAGTTTGATAATAGAAAGTATCAAGTAAATCAGTCTATACAAGACATACAAAACGCTACAGCCGTAGACGCTAGATACGCTCACGGATTTGTACTGCAAGATACTGACACAGGTAGACAAAAAATAGTGATTAACACTGACTACGCTGCTCAAAGAGGCGCTACCAATGTAGCTGCGCATGAGTTTTTGCATGCTGTTCTTCATAACACAATGAAAGACAACCCACAGGCCGCTAAGGTAATGGGTGAAGCTTTGAACGCAGAATTAATGAAAATAGACGCCACTCAAGTTAAGCAAAGTAGAATGGCAACTAGAATACAAGCTTATCAAAACGATCCTGCTTCTGTTAGAGGTGAAGAAGCTTTAGCTTTATTTTCCGATGCAATAGAAACAGGCGACATAGTGTTCAAAGAGTCCGCTATGGACAAAGTTGGTGGCACTATACGTAGAATAGCTCAAGCTACAGGTATAAAGGACATACAGTTTAATGACGGTAGAGATGTATATAACTTTGTAAAAGACTTTAACAAAAGTTTTAAATCAGGTCTTGGCAATAGAGCAATAGCCAAAGGAGCTAAGTCAGGATTTAAACTTGGCGGCAAATTACTAGAGCAAAGTGTTAAAAACAACGTAAAAACAGAACTATCAAAACCTAATAGAGGTAAAGAGTCTAGAGATGATATTGGGCCAGATGTAAACAGAGCTTACGACTCTTACAAAAACAACTGGAACAAAGGCGGTGCAGATGCTGCTATAAATGATATATTCAAGCCTGGAAGTAAAACTTTAGTAGGTTTTACTAATTTAATAAATGCTAGAGTAACCAGTGATCCAACGTTATTACCACCTGGTTTTAGTGCTGAGGATTTTGTAGCTGGCACAATTATGGAGCTTATACCTCACATAAGAAACTTTAACAAAGATTTTCATAACGGTGTTGAAGGCGCAGTTGAAAATGATAACTTATTTGCTTGGGTAAATTCATATTTAGGTAGAAAAGCAGCTGGCGTTTTAGGTAGTGGCGATGCTGGTACAACAGCCGCGTTTGGCACAAGCTTAGACGCTGACGACTCGTTTACTCAAATAGAAGGTGATTTAGACGCTGACGTTCTAGTTAACGAAGATATTATTGAAACTTCTGAAGACATAGGCACACCACTACTTGACAATATAAAGGTGAATCAAGATCAGTTAACGGCACTAACAGACGCTATGACGCGTATAATAGGTACACGACTTCCAGCTGTAGACACTCAAGTTTCTAAAAACAAGTTTACAACGCCATTAATATCTGAGCTTAAAAAACAGTTTGGTATTAAGAACGGTCCAATGCACAAGGTTATAAAGGAGATAATGGGTGACAACTTAACTGATGTTGACGCCTTCTTAACTAATCCTAAAACTAGAGCAGCTTTACTAAACGGTTTAACTACCACATACTTATCTAAGAACTTGCCTAAAGCTGTAGAAAAATCCGTAAACGGAACTAGAGTGCCAAACCCAGATAATAATGGTGAGACAAATATATTTACGCCTAGGTTTGTTAAAGATTGGCAAAACGCTAAAGTAGATAGACACAACGCTAAAGATGAAGGACCTTATAGAGGCGTAACGTCAGGTCCTCAAGTTATGAGAAGAAATCCAGACATAGCAGCTGAAATAACGCCAGCTGATATGCGTAGAAGGTTTTTAAAAGGTAATACACTAAGTGACGCGCGTAGAGGTGGTTTAGAAAGTTTAGAGTTAGCATTTGCACAAGAAATAGGATTAGAGATATTTAAGAACGACTTACAAACAGATGGGCCATTATCTAAAATATTTGAAGGTAGGCAAGAATTATTTGATAGAGCTTTAGCTGAAAACTATGCTGAAGAGATTGCTAGACAAATGAACAGAGGTACAGCTAAGTTTAGTAAAGATCGTTTAACAGAGCAAGAGGTAATAAAAGGTGTAAACGACTTAACAAAAGACTTAATACAAAACTTTCAAAAAGATAAAGACTTTGGTGGTATTGAGGATTTAGCAGGAAAATATCCTCAACAAGTTATAGATGCTTTTGCAGACGCAGGTATAATAGACATGTTTGACGGTAACGTTAAGGCTAACTTTACGACGCCAACAAAAGCTAAATTTGAGGAGATAGCTAGCGTAGCCCCAGAGGCTGCCGAACTATATCTGACAAACCCTAGTCAATCCAAAGCTATGAAAGATGCTATGGCTGAGGTTTCTATGGAGCTTATTGACGCTTTACCTTCGGAAATATTAAACACTGTAGGTAAAGAGTTTTTTGGATTAACTAGTAAAAGACTACTAGACGGAGCTGTAAAAAAAGATGGAAGCTTAGGGCCTTACAACTATGTTGCTGAAAAACTAAATGAAAGCAAATCTAAGAAAAGCAAAGGCGAAACGCTACCTTTTGATGCTAACGCTATAGAAGTTTTAAACCCAGGCACAGGGTTAATGTCTGCTATAATAAACAACGTTTTAAATAAAACTGGTAGACAAGCAAAGCTAAAAGCCCTAGAGGGTTATCAAGACAGAATAGATAACGCTAACAACAATAACAAGAAGTTCATGGCTTACACAGCTGTTAAGTTTACGGAGATGGCTTTTAAAAACCCAAGACTTCTAGCTGGTATCGCTGGTCATTTGCAAGGCGCAACTAACAACGCTAAAGGCCCTAGAGGTTATACTGGTTTTGGAGCTATAAAAGTTACTGAAAATTCACAAGCGCCCTACTTAACTGAAAAAGGTAATCCAACAACTACAAACACCGGTATAGTTAATACTAATCACCCAGACTACGCTAGAGCTGTTGCTTTCGCTAAAATAACTGGCCTTGACCCTGTGGTTTACCTAAAATACAAAGGTGAACACATGGACCCCAACGCTCCTATAATGGCTAAGATGTTTGACATTATAGCAGATGGGGTTGTTCAAATGCAACAATTTGATGGCAACGCTAACGCTCAACAGCAAATACTTGATAACGTTTATCAAGATGTTTTAGAGGCTACTAAAAGTTGGGATCAATCGTTGAACACTAAGTTAGATAGTGACATACAAGACGATAGGCTAACTAGCACAAGTCAAGCAGGATACTTTAGAAACTACGCTGTTGCTGATCAGTTAGATTTATATGTAGATGATACTGGAGCTCCGCTGATAAAAAAGATAGCATCACTAAGCGGTCAGTTAATTAGAAACAATAACGCTAGAAAAGAAGCTGTAGTAGGTAACGTTCTTGATAAGGTAGTAGAAAATGGTCGCACAGGATTTAAGCAGAGTAAAGGTATTAGTATACTAGACTTTGATGACACGTTAGCTACAACTAAGTCTAACGTTTTATTCACAGCGCCTGACGGAAGTAAAGGAAAACTTAACGCCGAAGAGTTTGCTTTGCAAGGAGCTGACTTATTAGAACAAGGATACGTATTTGACTTTTCAGAGTTTAATAAAGTTGTTGGCGGTAAAACAGCACCGTTGTTTAACAAAGCTATGAAGCTAGCAGGTAAGTTTGGTACAGATAACATGTTTGTACTAACAGCTAGACCATCACAAGCTCAGCAAGCTATATTTGAGTTCTTGAAAGCTAATGGCTTAAATATACCTTTAAAAAATATAACTGGATTAGGTAACTCAACGTCTGAAGCTAAAGCTTTATGGGTGGCGAATAAGTTTGCAGAGGGTTACAACGACTTTTATTTTGCTGACGATGCCTTGCAGAACGTGCAGGCTGTAAAAAACATGCTTGATCAGTTTGACGTTAAATCAAAAGTACAACAAGCCAAGCTTAAGTTTAGCAAAGACATGGGCGCTAGGTTTAACAGTATACTACAGGAAACTAAAGGTGTTGAGGCGTTTAAAAAGTTTTCTGAAGCTACGGCTAGAAAAAGAGGTCAAGACATAGGAAGATATAACATATTTATACCGCCTTCAGCAGAAGACTTCAAAGGCTTGTTATATTCTTTTTTAAGTAAAGGTAAGAAAGGTGAGCAACAATTAGAGTTTTTTAATGAGACATTGCTTAAACCTTTTGCTAGAGCTGATAGAGAAATAAACTCAGCTAAACAAAGAGTAAGCGAAGACTATAGAGCTCTTAAAAAAGAGTTTCCTAAAGTTAAAAAGAAGTTAGGTACAATAATGGAAGGAACTGACTTTACGTGGGATAGTGGTGCTAGAGTATATTTGTGGAATAAAAATGGCGTTGACATACCTGGAATATCTAAGACTGACTTAAACTCTATACTAAAAGCGTTTAAAAAAGATCCTGAAGCTGTTATGTTTGCTGACGCTTTAGGTGTTATTTCTAAGCAAGAAGGTGGATATGTTATTCCTACAGAGTCTTGGCCAGTAGAAACTATAGCTTCTGACTTAGATAACGTTACTAATAAAATTGGTCGTAAAAAATTCTTAGCTGAGTTTATAGAAAACAGAGCTGCAATATTTGGAGAGTGGAAAGGTGGAAAGCTTGTTGGTGAAAACATGAACAAAATAGAAGCTGTTTACGGTTCTAGATTTAGAGAAGCTTTAAACGATATGTTATGGCGTATGGAAAACGGTACTAACAGAACTTTTGGTTCTGGTAGACTAGTTAATGCTTTTTCTAACTGGGTTAACAACTCTGTTGGGGCTATAATGTTCTTAAACGCTAGATCTGCGGTTCTACAAACTTTATCTACAGCTAACTTTATAAATTGGAGTGATAACAATCCAGCTAAAGCGGCTATGGCATTTGCTAATCAGCCTCAGTTCTGGAAAGACTTTTCAATGATATTCAACTCTGATATGCTTAAGCAGAGACGTAGAGGTTTAAAAACAGACGTTAACCAAGCGGAACTTGCTAATGCTGTTGCTGGATCTAAAAACAAAGCTAAAGCAGCGTTTGCTTATTTGCTTAAAGTAGGTTTTTTACCTACACAAATAGCGGATAGCTTTGCTATCGCATCAGGTGGCGCAACGTTTTATAGAAACAGAGTGAAAACATATTTAAAAGATGGCTTAAGTCAAGCTGAAGCAGAGCAAGCTGCATTTTTAGATTTCCAACAAATAGCAGAAGAAACACAGCAGTCTTCAAGACCTGATTTAATATCACAACAGCAAGCTTCACCACTAGGTAGACTTGTGCTAGCTTTTCAAAACACTCCAATGCAATATGCTAGGTTGACTAAAAAAGCAGTTTTAGATTTAGTTAAGGGTAGAGGTGATGCTAAGACTAATATATCAAAAATATTATATTACGGAGCTGTGCAAAATCTCATATTCTCTTCTTTACAAAAAGCATTGTTTAGCGAAATGTTTGAAGATGACGAAGAAGAAGATGAAAAGAAAAAACAGTCAAAGCAAAAAGAATACTTAAGTCTAATAAACTCTATGTCAGACTCGCTACTTAGAGGTATGGGTATTGGAGGAGCTGCTGTAAGTACTTTAAAGAACATGCTTATAAAGTTTATGCAGGAAAACGATAAAGGTTGGAACGCAGATTTCGATAAGGTAACATTAGAGTTTTTAAACTTATCTCCACCAATAGGATCTAAAGCAAGAAAGCTTACGTCAGCTGGTAAGGGTTATCAGTTTAATAAAGGCGTAATACAGGAAATGGACAAGCTTGACATAAATAACCCTATGTGGTATTCTGTGGGTAATACTGTTTCCGCATTAACAAACGTACCGCTTGATAGAGCAGTAAACAAAGTCAACAATATTAAAGAAGCGTTAGATTCAAGAAACGAAGGTTGGCAAAGAATAGCCTTGCTAGCTGGTTGGAATGGTTGGGATTTAGGCGTTGAAAAAGAAGAGGTTGATGCTGCTAAAAAAGCTATAAAAGACAGGAAGAAAGCTGAAAAAGAAGCTAAGAAAAAAGCTAAACAGAAAGATAAGCCTAAATCTAAGCAGTGTACAGCTTCAACTTCAGACGATAAGAGATGTAAAATCAAGACTACTAACGCGTCAGGTAAATGTTACTATCATGACTAAATATGTAATAATAAAATAATGGCAACTGTTGACAAAGAAATAGCACTAATGCAGCAAAGAATGGATCAGATGGATAAGAAACTCGACAAAATGGACGAGAAATTAGACAGTCTAGTTAAACAACTACTAGACCCAGACAACGGCGTTACGGCTCGTGTTAATAAAAACACATCGGCTAGAAAGGTTCTTGTAAAGGCTATATGGGTGCTTTACGGTATAGTTGCCGCTGCTTTAGCTAAAATGTTTTTTGGATCATAATATGGAAGAGATACTAAAGTTAATAGAAGGTTACGGTTTGTCTGTTGTTTTGTTAATGGGTGCTCTGTATGTTTTGTATCAATTTGCTTTTTTTAGCATAAAAGAAGTTAAAGTTGGTTTTGAAAAACGACACGAGTCCTTGCGAGAGCAAATGAACGAGGTAAAAGAGAAACTTAATATTATTCTTGAATTTATCAAGAAAAATGATAAGTAAAAACTTAGAAATATCAGTAGGTAATATTATATGGATAATTGGTATTATCTTTACCATGGGTATTGCATATAGTCAAATAGGCCAACTAGACGAAGATATAAAAGTTTTAGAACAAAGACTTGAAAAGAAAATAAAAGTTATCAACGAAAACGAAGATCGTATTGTTGAGCTTGAAAAAGAAATAGCTAAATTAAAATCTTGCAAATGAAGTTACAAGTAGTAAGATTTAGTAGTCAGACAGATTCAACTTCTGGGTTGTTATTTGAAAACAACGAGTTAGGTAAGCATTTTTTGTGTTACACTTTAGAAGATGAAGCTAGGGTGTTAAAGGTTAAAGGTGAAACAAGAGTTCCGGCTGGTACGTATAAAATAGAATTAAGAAAAGAAGGTGGTTTTCATGAGAAGTATAGTAAGAGATATGGTGGTTTTCATGTTGGTATGCTTCATATCATTAATGTGCCTGGGTTTGAGTATATCCTTATACATACTGGAAATACTGATGAGCACACTGCTGGTTGTCTTCTCGTGGGGGATTCCCAGGAAAACAATGTTATTATTAAAGACGGTTTTGTTGGAAAAAGTGGTAACGCCTATAAAAGAATTTATCCACGTATTGCGAAAGCAATAGAAAAAGGTGAAGAAGTAACAATAGAATATATAGACTACGATGCCAAGAGCTAGAAGAATTTTAAATGGAAAAAGAAGAAGAAGATCTTGTTTAAAACAAACAAATCCATATTCTGTTAGCTTGTCAGAAAACACAGCTGACGAAAACAAAATGCTTATGGACGGCTATAGAAGGCAGGCAGAGCAAAGAAAGGCAACTAGAAGTAAGGCTAAGGCTAAAGAAGATCAATACAAAAAAGACATGGAGTTTGTTAAAAGCTCTACAAATCAAGTTTTAAAAGGTGAAGATCCAATTAGTCAAGCTTTTAGTCTTGTTGCTGGCGCTGGAGTAGGTGGAGCAATGTCTAAAGTTGCTCAGGCTAAAAATCTACCGATAGTTAAGAAAGCGATTGAAACGGCTGGAAAAGTAAAAAAAGCAAAATCATTAAGTTAATATGGGATTTAAGCTAAAAAAACCGGCTATGTTTAGCCAAGAGGGTTACAAAAGAAATAGCCCTGACGTAAATAACGACGTCAATATAATACCTTCTGGTAGTATAACTATGCAGGACGTAGACTTTAACGTTAAAGGTACTGACAATCTAGGCAACACTAAGGTTATGAAGCCTGGTAATAGGTATGAATTCCCAGGTGATACTGTAGTAGAAACACCTGCTAAGCAAAAACGAAAGAAAAAGCCAAACGTTAGAAAAACAACCAAAGGTAAAGGCAGAAACTTTAGAACACCTGAAGAAGGTGCTGGTATGACGGCTAAAGGTGTAGCTGAATATAAAAAGAAAAACCCAGGTAGCAAGCTAAAAACAGCTGTAACTGGTAAAGTAAAACCTGGCAG
>Ga0181394_1001058_pt1 | contig 12119 bp, 14 predicted proteins | sample 17SPOviralmetaG_FD_130123 | JGI IMG/M metagenome (GOLD analysis project Ga0181394, IMG submission 130123) | Marine viral communities from the oligotrophic San Pedro Time Series (SPOT) site, San Pedro Channel, CA, USA - 17 SPOT_SRF_2010-11-23 | ecosystem: Environmental > Aquatic > Marine > Strait...
AATTCTTACATATCCACTTTTATAACTGTAGACGTGTTTTGTTATACTTTCTCTAACTGGTTCACCGTTATAGTATATTGTTTTTACTATTGGTTTAAGTTTAAATTTTAAAGTTCCGTTTTTGTTAATGTTTACTAATTTCATATTTTTCTGTATTTTAATGTATTATTATTTATTAAGTTTTTATAGTATTGTTTACTTTGTTTAGTTAAATCTTTTATTAACATTTCTTCACTTTCACCATCTTCCAAATCACATTCGAATTTAACAAAGTTAGTTATTTCGTTTTGGTGAGTGGAGTAGTATTCTAAAGTTTCTATATTCCAGTAAAATTCTTTCATATTATTATTATTTATTTACACTTATATTATCCATTACTATTCGTGGTTAGTGTGCAAAGCAAAAGTATATAGTTTGTTTACAAATGTAAAAGTGTATACAAATGTAACTCGACCACTGTAAGTGTGTAGTGAATTTAAAAATGTGACGTTAGGTATATATAGTTATAATAGTAACTAGCTTTTGTCACTGTTTTCTATACTGAATCGGTTCGGTGGAGTTTTGCTATACATACTTCGCAGTATGATCCTTCAACTTTATTTATTCAGGAGAGTAGGATGAACGCCCTGAGTTCGTTTAGTAAATTCCAAAGTTGGCATTCTCTGCCGCGCCTAAGAATATTACTGCATAGAGCATGAAGATTGAACCGGCTAAGGCTATGGTTCCAAGGGTAAACGCCCAAGTGATAACCACATAGTGTACGAACTTTCTCATAGGTCTATTCTAGATATTACGTTAGTTCTTACATTACTTGGCATTGCAGTTGATTGCGACCAGTAGCCTCTCTTTAACCAACATGGCATGATACTTAGTTTAGGTAACATTACTTTTAACACTTCGTCGTGATTGTACGTTACTCTTTGTTTTTTGTTGTTGACAAAGGAGATGACTTGGTTTCTACCGTACCATGCTTTTCTTACAACAAAGTTCTTTCTTTCGATTGGTGGGAAGATGTCTGCAAGTTCTTTCTTGCTTAGCTTCGCGATTGCATTGTTTAATTTAGATTTATTCATATTATTATTATTTATTTATTTACATTTATATTATCCGTTTGTTATCGTATTTAACTCGCTACTAGTGGAATTCTCTGTAGATTGCTAACACTTTAGATTGCTCTTCCTTAGTTAGGTTGAATACATTTTTGTTAGGGTAAAGTTTGTGAGAGATTCTGATTAAAGCTGAGTGATTATACATAGTTATTTATTTATTATTAGTTACATCTATATTATCCGAGTAATGTCGTGGTTGCTACGCTAAAAGGCAAAACCTTTTGAGGAAATATCTAAAAAGGTGGGGGGGTGGGGTAAATACAATTGTTTTTTATTATAGGGGTGCAGGGTAAATACGGTAATATAACCCATTAGTTCTCTATATGACATTAGCTAATAATGTATACTTAATAAGTAGCTCCCGTCACGTAATAATAAAGTATGGCACAAAAACTAAGTAAGAAAGCAAAAGCTGCTAAAAAAGCAAGAGATAAGAAAACTGCAATGACATCAAGAAGAACTAAGATGAAAGCAGAAAATCAAAAGAAACGTAGAGCAGCCAAAAAGAAAGGCAAGAACCTTAAAGGTAAAGACTATGACCACAAGACTAAAAAGTTTACTTCAGTAAAGAATAATCGAGGTAGTTTTGGTAAAGGAACTAAAAAAGAATAACAATGGCTAGAATCTCCACATACGGATTAGATGATAACATTAGCGAGAACGACCTATTATCAGGTTCAAACTTCTTAGGTACTAAAAACAACTTACCAGGTGGAACGCCCAGATACGCTACAAAAAATTTCTCCATAAGAGATCTATCCAAATACTTTGCCAATGGTGGGTTCCAAGATGGCGACTTCTTTAACCTATCTGATCTATCAACTAGTATAACGAATAACGCGATATCAATAGCATCGATAGAAGGTAACGTAACTACCAATGCAACCGCTATCTCATCCGGTGCAACATTCTCACTTAACTTAGCATCCTCTTTTGGTGTCGTTGATAATGTAGGAAACATAACGTCACTATCAGAAGCATTCGCAAATCTAGTATTAAACGTTGCAACAAGTCAAGATTATGCTACTGCATCACAATTAACAGCTTTAACTGCTACAGTAAACAATCAAGCAGCAAGTATTACATCCAATGCAAGTGACATTCTTACTGTAACCGCCTCTGCTACACAGAACGCTGGTAATATAACTACAAACACGGGTAGTATAAATACAGTAACCACAACAGCAAACGCTAATGCAGCCAGTATTACTACGTTAACTAATAATTTAGCAACTACAAATAGTAATGTAACACAAAGCGCATCGGATATAACTAGCTTAACAGCCACTGTAACATCAAACACCACTAATATAACGTCTAACGATACAGATATAACTAGTGTAACCAACTCGGCCGCCGCTAACGCGTCCAATATTACCACACTTACTAATAACTTAGCTACCGCTAATACAGCAATCAGCCAGAATGCTAGTAATGTTACCTCTTTAACCGGTACAGTCACTACAAATACTACAAATATTACCGGAAAACCCGAAACTTTCAGACAAACATCGGCACCAGCAGTCTCAGAGCCAGTCGGATCGCTATGGTTTGACACAGATGATGGCAATAAGGCCTATATTTTAGTATCGGGCAGCCCAAATGTGTGGACAGCAATCCCAGATAGCAGAATTGCAGCAAATGCAACTAGTATTACTACTGCAAACACCAATATAACAGCTAATGCTAGTGATATTACTACATTAACTAACAGTATTGCTACCACAAATGCAAATGTAACACAAAATGCTACAAATGTTACAAACCTTACAAGTACTGTAAACACCAATACAGCAGCTATAACGTCAAATGACGGAGATATTACAACCGCTAACACTAATATTGCTGCAAATGCCTCCAGCATTACAACTCTTACTAATAACCTTGCAACAGCCAACACGGCTATTAGTCAAAATGCTACAAACGCCACATCTTTAACAAGCACTGTCTCAACTAACACAACAAATATAACTTTAAAACCTGAAGTATTTAGACAAAACAATGCTCCTGCAGTTACTGGCGCAACTGGTTCTTTATGGTACGATACAAATGATAGTAATAAATTATATGTACTCGTTGCTGGTACCCCCAAGGTGTGGACAGTTACAGATGATTCACGTATTGCAGCTAATGCAACTACCATAAGTACAAATACAAGCAATATAACTACTAATGCAAGTAATATAACTACATTAACAAATGATTTAAATACTGCAGAAACGAATATAACACAAAATGCAACTAACACTACAAGCTTAACCTCTACGGTTTCAACTAATACAACTAACATAGGTAATAAGCCAGATGTTTTTAGACAGGATGCTGCACCAGCAGTAACAGGAGCTACTGGTTCCTTATGGTATGACACTAATGATGGAAATAAACCTTATGTTTTAGTAGCAGGAACACCAAAAGTATGGACACAAACAACAGACGCGGCTATTGCAGCTGGAGATGCTGTAAATGCTTCAGCAATAACAACAGCTAATACTAATATAGCTGCTAACGCTTCTGATATAACAACTTTAACAAATAACCTATCAACCACAAATGGTAACGTTACTCAAAACGCTACAAACACTACAAACTTAACCGCAACTGTAAATACTAATACAACCAACATTACAAGTAATGATGCGGATATTACTACGGCTAATACAAACATAGCAACTAATGCTAGTAATATAACAACTCTTACAAATGATTTAAATACAGCAGAGGCAGCCATAGTTAATAACGCTAGTAATGTAACATCATTAACAACCACTGTTAATAGTAACACAACTGGCATTGCGGGTAAACCAAATGTATATAGGCAAGATAATGCACCAGCCGTTTCTGTTCCTGTAGGTTCTATGTGGTTCGATACTAACGACAATAATAAAGCATACATTTTAGTTTCAGGATCACCTAATGTTTGGACATTAACCAACGATACTCGTATAGCTACCAATGCTACAAATATAGCCACATTAAATACAGGTATAACTACAACAAATAATAATGTATCTGCCAACTCAACCAACATAACAACTCTGAATACAGAGCTTAACACAGCTGAGGGTAATATAACATCTAACGCAAGTAGTATAACGTCATTAACATCTACAGTAAATGGCAATACAACAAGCATAACAACTAATTCAAGTAGTATAAATGGTGTAAAAGCTAAACACGGTGTAACTATAAACGCTAACGGTGCAATTACTGGTTATAGAATACTAGGTGATACAGCTGGAGCGAGTGAATTTATAATCAATGCTAATGATTTTAAAATATTTGATTCAGGCGGCAACTTAAATCCATTTAGCGTATCGGGAAGTAAAGTACAAATAAATGGTGATTTAAACGTTTCAAGTGCTGCAACAATTGGTGGTACTGCAACGACTAATGATGCTAACGGTAGAGCAACAGCATTATTACTAAAAAACCTAGGTACTGTATCTAACAACGATGGAGCGGTATGTATGGAAATGCAATCGGCCGCGAGGTATCACCATGTTATAGAAATGACTGGTGGTGGTGGTACATCAGGTAATTTTGATTTAAGTGCTAAATATAGATTGGGTAAATCACTCGTAGCAGGAAATGAAGGTGATAATTATTCTAAGCAAGTAATGATATTAAATGGTTCTGGATTAATAATACCAAATCAAACCGCAAATAGTGTTACAGCCTCTGCTGATTATGCGAGTGGTATGAATATCATATTTAATGATAACAGTGGTAGTAGGACAGTAAACTCAGCGAGGATGCATGTTAGTGAATATTTTAAAACATTTTTCTTAGACGTACCTGCTAATGCTAGTAGTCATTCACCTTATGCGGGTAGAATGTTTAGTATGAGACACCTGGTTTCACCCGGTGGTGGTGCATCAGATTTTGAGGATGAATTTTTATATATAGATACAAATGAGCATTTACATGTTGCAGAAGTATATGATATTGATAATTCAAACTTATATCTTGATTTCGGGAATACAGGAGACTCATTAAAAGTTGCAGGTGACGTTGTTGCATTTGTGTCATCAGATAAAAGATATAAAGATAATATAGTTAATATATCTAGACCGTTAGATAAATTAAGTAAAATAAACGGTGTATCATTTACTTGGAATGAAATATCACATAAAAAAACAGGTAAAAAAGATATTGGAGTTATTGCACAAGAAATTGAAGAAGTATTGCCTGAAATTGTAGAAACAAGAGATAACGGCTATAAAGCAGTTGATTATCCTAAGTTAACAGCATTATTAATTGAAGCTGTAAAAGAATTATCAGATAAGGTTAAAAAATTAGAAGATGGCATTACCGGCTAGCGGCGAAATATCTATAGGGGATATAAAAACAGAGCTAAGTAGTTCAAGCGGTTCATTAAGAGCTTTATCCGCTTTAGCAAGCAAATCATCCCCGGATGCAATGAGTGAGTTCCACGGCTTTTCCGCTATTCAAACTTTTCAAGGTTCCACTAATCAAGGTTTCATAGGCGCTTGTAACGCTGCAACAAATGTACAGTACTGGCATAGTGGAAGTAGTACTTATCCTGTAGAAAATGATATAGTTTATACAAATTCGTTTGCTTCAGCAACTTTAGCTAATGGTCTTTACAAAATGGCTAATAATAAACTTATAGTTGTAACAGGAGGGAACGGAACAGCGGGTGAGCCATTAGATTGTTAAAATATTTTATAACCACGTAATTATAGTATTATAAACCAAGACCAATGACATTTTATTACAAAACCTATTCTTTCTCGAATAATAGTACAGAAGGAATATCCGAAGAAACCAGAAATACATGGAAATTTTTCGCAGACAAAAAAAACTGGAGAATTGTACAATTACCAAATGGCTTTTACCAAACGGAATGCAAGAACTTAGATGCTCACGGCAAACCTACTGATGATTGGCACGATGTAACCAGGAGAGAAACCCTTGAATCAGCTGAGGCTGCAATTGATGGAAGCATCGAGCATTACAACAAAAGACTGGAATTTTCTGCAGGACCTAAAGTTGTAAAAACCTTTAAATAACCACTTATAAAAATTTAATCAAATGGAATACAATCAACCAAGTGAGATAGTTAAAAATCTGTCCTTTGGAACAGATGCTAGAGAAAAAATAATGCACGGGGTAGATAAACTGACTAATGCAGTTAAATCTACCTTAGGTGCTTCAGGAAAATGCGTAATATATGAAGACGCATTAGGAAAACCGGTAATTACAAAAGACGGTGTAACCGTTGCGGAAAGCGTAGTCTTATATGATCCGGTTGAAAACATAGGTGCAACTTTAATTAAAGAAGCAGCTAGAAACACTGTAAGAGAAGCAGGCGATGGTACTACAACAGCAACCGTGCTTGCTCACTCATTATTACATTTATCTAACGAAAAAAAATACGCACAAAGTGTAAGACCTATAAAAGATGGAATTTTATCCGGTCTTAAAAAGGTAAATGATTACCTAGATAAAAGTGCAGTTGAAGTAAATGACGATATGCTCGAAAACGTAAGTTCTATTAGTTGCAATAACGATAGAGAACTCGGTAAAATAATTTCGCAAGCGTATTCAGTAGTAGGAAAGGATGGTGTCGTCCTTATGGAAGAGTCTGAGACCCATGACACACACGTTAAATTCGTGGAGGGCACTAGAATAAATTGCGGACTCAAATCGCCACATTTCATAACAGATAAGGATAAAGGCAAAGCGGTACTAGATAATCCGTACGTACTGATAGTATCTTCGCCAATACCTAATGTCCGTAAAATACAAAGCGTATTGGAGTTTGTTATTAAAAAGAAAAGGAGTCTGTTGATCGTTGCGGGCGTAGAACAACAACCTATGGCGGCGTTATTAGCTAACAAAGTCAAAGGTAACATAAAAGTAAATGTTGTAGATTTGCCTGGATTCGGTCCAACAAAACAAAATACAATTGAAGACCTTGCGATACTTACCGGCGCAAAAGTTATGAATGAAGAATTAGGTGATGATTTAGATTTAATTGAACCAAGCGTTTTAGGTGAAGCTGTTAAAGCAGTTACTGATGATAAACATACAGTAATACAAACTTGGCTAGAAAACCCTAAAATATTAAAAGAAAGAATCACTGTTGTCGAAAACAAGGTAAAAGAAGAAAAAAATCCATTCTTTAAGAAAAAGCTACAAGAAAGATTAGCAATGTTAAATGGCAAAGTAGCAATAATCAAAGTTGGTGCTAACTCTAAAGTTGAAATGAAAGAAAAGAAAGATAGAGTTGAAGACGCTATATATGCTACAAAAGCAGCTTTACAAGAGGGTATTGTAGCTGGTGGTGGAGTTGCATTATTAGACGCGTCATTCTCAATAGCACCTGAAAACGATGGAGAAGCCATTTTACTAGAAGCTATAAAATCCCCATATGCAACTATATTAGACAACGCAGCTTTAGAATATAAAGAATTTACTAAAGCTGGAATAGGTATAGATGTTGTAAGTAACACTAAGGTTGATATGATTAAAGAAGGAATCATTGATCCAGTACTTGTAACTAAAACAGCATTAAAAAATGCGGTAAGTGTGGCTAATACAATATTTTCAGCAGATTGTGTAATTAATAATATTCGAGTTAATGAAAGCAATTAATTTTTACGTCGTTGTTGAAAAAATAAAAGAAGCGCCGAAGAAAGTAGGTGGCTTAGAACTTACGGAAGATCAGAACAAAGACGTAAGGTATTTAAAAGGTAAAGTTATATCTGCAGGGCCACAAGCAGATGTGCTTAGTAAAGATGATATAGTACATTATGATAAACATGCTGGTCATGGAATTGAATGGAAAGAAAAGCTATATTATGTTTTGAAACTAGGTGATATAGTATTAGTTGAATGAAACTAGATGCTAGTAACATAAAAGAATTAAATTTATTAAAATATTATAGGCTCATTCGTAAATGGGCCTGTAAAACTTATAGCCTAAAAGACGCTGATCTTGAACTTTTAATTTATTTAGATTGCAAAGATAGATTTACGCGTAATGATTTTATTGATGGCACCTACACGTACAGCTGGGATAAAAATAGATGGGAACGTCTAAGAAAAGCTGGCTGGATAGAGGTATGGAGGCATCGTAACCGCACTTCAATTAAATATAGTATATATAAAACTTCGTTTAAATGTAAGCAATTAATAATGCGAATATACCGCATAATGCTTGCAGAAGAAGACCTCCCAACAAGTACCCGTAATATTTTTTATAACAATAGATCATACACAGATAAAGTTTATAATAAAGCTATTGATGATATGATTAAAGACAAAAACAGATAATATGTATAAAATACCCGCTAAGAAAAAAGCTAAAAAGAAAGTTAAAAAGAAAGTTAAAAAATCTAAATCTAAATATTAAGATGAAAAAACTTACAGGCAAACAATTAAAAATAGCTAAACTAACAGCTCCCTTCAATAAGTTAAATAAAGGAGACTTTATTAAACTAAAGAAAATGAAGAAGCCTAAATTCTAAAAGCATGCCAAGTAAAAATGCACCATCAAGAAAAAAATCTAAAGGCTATTACACTAAAGTAAATAAGAAGGGCGGTACCGGAGCAAAAGCTGGTGGTGGTATGTCTAAAAAAGGTGTAGCTAAATACAGAAGAGATAACCCAGGCAGTAAACTTAAAACAGCAGTTACAACACCTCCATCTAAATTAAAGAAAGGAAGTAAAGCTGCCAAAAGACGTAAATCATTTTGTGCAAGATCAAAAGGATGGACATCTGAAAGAGGCAGAGCTGCTAGAAGAAAATGGAATTGTTAGTATGGAATCAAGGGGATTAGGCGATTCTATTGCCAAATTTACAAAAGCAACAGGTATAAGATCTGTTGTTGATCATGTATCTAAGGGATTAAATATTCCTTGTGGGTGTGAGGCTCGTCAAAAAGCTTTAAACAAAATGGTTCCTTATAAATTAAAAAATAGCAAATGAGTAAATTATTAGCAAAACTTTTTGGTAATGCCGGCGGTGGAATTATTTCTAAGCTAGCGGGAGTTGCTGATAAGTTTATACAAACAAAAGAAGAGAAAGCGTCGTTTGAAAAAGAAATGACTCAAATATTTATACAAGCTGAAGCTGAAATGCAAAAGAATGTTACAGACAGGTGGAAAGCGGATTTAGAGCACGGTAATTGGCTCACACGCTCTGTTAGGCCACTTGTTTTAGTATTCTTAATAGTAACTACAGTTATAATGGTTTTTGTTGATTCTGGATCAATTAATTTTAATGTTGAACAAAAATGGACAGATCTTTTACAACTTGTTTTAATTACGGTAATTGGTGCCTATTTCGGTGGAAGGAGTGTTGAAAAATTAAGAAAAAAATAAATTATGCCAAGAATAAAAGATATTTTAAGAGATCATATTTTATCGGCTGATGATAGGTTATTAGGAACAGATATTTCTGGTGTTACTAGAAATTATAAATTATCAGATATAGCTAGCTTCGGCAATTTAGGTGCAACTGGTTTTAGCGAAATAACATCAGCGGCTCCTGTATCGGGTAATGCTCATACGCATGGAATAGATTTAAACACAGCTGTGAATAATTATAATATAACAGCCGTAGACGCACCAAATTCAATAGTTTTTGAAAATATAAACAGTAACGTTGTTGGTAAAACTGGAACAATTGTAATAGTAAACCCATCATCTGTTACTAGCTTATCTTTTGAAGGTTTCCCTTCTACTGTTTATACTCCTGGGGGTGGTGCTATTAATTTTGTTACTACAGCTAATAGTCTTGCTGTATTAAATTATTTTGTAGCATCTACAACTAAAATATTAGTTAACTATGTAGGAAACTTTGGTCCTTATCCTCAACCCTCTTAAACTTTAGTTAAATGAGATGGCTTTGGAACAGAATAGATTTTTGGAATACAGCTACTACTAAAAATACTAGCAGAAATACAACAAAGGCCACAAGTGTTGAAAAGCAAACAACTACCGCTTTTAACACGTCGACTAATACTGTCACAACTTTTAACACATCAACAAATACATCTACAGTTTTTAATACTAGTACAGCAACAACAACTACATTTGCTACAACAAAAACAACTAGCACTGTATTTAATACATCAACGAGCACTGTAACTACATTTGAAACCAATAGAAATACAAGTACCGTTTTTAATACAAGTACTAATACTGTAACTACTTTTAGTACATCAAAAAACACGGTAACTACTTTCAATACATCAACTAATACGGTTACTACATTTAATACAAGTACTAATACAACTACTGTATTTAATACTAGCACAAGCACTGTAACTCAGTTTGCAACATCAAGAAGCACAACAACAGCTTATAATACGTCAACAAATACAAGTACCGAATATAACACTTCCACAAGTACTGTATTTAATACAACGACTTCTACAACTACAACATTCAATACAAGTACTGCAACAAACACTATATTCAACACCAGTACTGTAACCACAACAACATTTAACACTAGTACATCTACGGTTACAACATTTGCTACTACGAGATCTACAACAACTACTTTTTCTACCACACGAAGTACTGTAACCACATACAATACAACCAGAGCTACAACTACTACGTATAATACAACTAGATCTACGAGTACAGTTTATAATACAACTCAATCTACAGTTACAGAGTATTCAACTAATAGAGCAACAAGTACAGAATACAATACCTCTACAAATACCACAACAGCTTTTAATACATCAACAATAACAATTAAAAGTACGACGACGACATTTAATACATCGACTAATACAGTTACTGTATATAATACAACTACAACAACTATAACAAGTTTTGGAACTACTGTGCCTACAAGTATTGCTACGTCTACAACTATAAGCACTACTAGGGCAACAAGTACACAATACAATACGACTAGGTCAACTACTACAACTTTTAATACTACTAGAGAAACAAATACAGTGTTTAATACAAGCACGCAAGTTCCTCATGAAACATCTAGGACAACTACGTTTGCTACAACACGTTCAACAAATACAACTGTTTCAACAACAAGGAGCACGACGACTGCTTACACTACGTCTTTCTCAACTAGTAGAATTACAAATAAAAGTACTACAACAACGTTTAATACCAGTACTGTAACAACATTCAATACTAGTACAGCTACGACTACCACATATAATACGTCAACTACAACAACAAAAAGTACAACAACACAATTTAGTACAAATAGAAACACGACTACAACATTTAATACCACAACTGCTACAAGCACGGTGTTTAACACATCTACTGTAACTAGTAAAGCAACTACAACCACGTTTAATACTACTACTGCTACAAGCACGGTATTCAACACAAGTACAACAACTGTGTTTTCTACAACAACCGCTTATAATACTAGTACAACAACATTAGAAAGTAGAAGTACAACAACAGAGTATACTACCTCAACTACCTTTAATACTACAACTGCGACGGTTACAACATTTAATACCTCAACCGCTACAACAACCGTATTTAATACAAGTACTAGTACAGTGTTTAACACAACCACAACTTATAACACAAGTACTACAACTACCGAAAGTAGATCAACAACAACAGTATATACAACGTCAACTACTTTTAATACGTCTACAGCAACAACAACAACTTTTAACACAAGTACAATAACTTCTAAAAGTACCACAACAACATTCAGTACTAATAGGAATACAACTGAGTCTAGAAATACAACTACGACTTATACTACAAGCACAGTATTTAATACAAGTAGAAGCACCACCACTGCTTATACAACAACATTTGGGACGTCTAGATCTACAACAACAACTTTCAGCACAAGTAGAAATACAACTGAAAGTAGATCAACAACCACGTTATATAGTACAACAACAACATTTAATACAAGTAGGTCAACATCTAAATCTACTACGACTACATTTGCAACCACAAGATCAACAACAACAACATTTGCAACATCAAGGTCTACAACAACAACATTCCAAACAAGTA
>Ga0181394_1001059_pt1 | contig 12112 bp, 5 predicted proteins | sample 17SPOviralmetaG_FD_130123 | JGI IMG/M metagenome (GOLD analysis project Ga0181394, IMG submission 130123) | Marine viral communities from the oligotrophic San Pedro Time Series (SPOT) site, San Pedro Channel, CA, USA - 17 SPOT_SRF_2010-11-23 | ecosystem: Environmental > Aquatic > Marine > Strait...
ACAATATAACTCTAGTATAAAATTAATATTTAACGATAATCCAGATGTGGTTAAAAGCTTTAAAACTCTTAATTACGAAGGATCTCAACCTTATTGGAAACAAGACTTAAGTGACACTGAATATTATAACAATACAAGTAAATTTGGTTGGTTTAACACAGCTGTTGAAACAGACTTACAATCAGGTAAGGCAAATGAGTTTAAAGGTAAAGAAGGTAAATGGTTTAATTTCATACATGGTACTGCTACAACTTTAGATAACATTGATACTGAGGAGTTTTCTGTTCAAGGTATTGGTAACATGGCAAGTATCTCAGGCGATGTTGCACCAGCTAACATAACTATAACTTTAAAAGAAAACAACGACTAAAATGGCATTAACTAACTGTACTATAAACTCAACATCAACACAGACACCAGGTGGGCAGGCTGTAGGTTCTTTAGCAAGTTTAGTTTTAAAAATAAAACCTGACAATGGTTATGTTTTACAAGCTTCTGATTTTGCTAACAACACAGGTAGTATTACAGGTATAGCTAGTATAACTTTAGCTAATTCAACTACACCGTACGCTGATAACAACGAGGTTACTGTAACGGTTGATATAAATAATTCATTTACACCTAGTGCTGATGTTGATTTTGTTATAGATATAGATGGAGCGGCTATATTAAAAAAGCTAGTTCCAAGAACAATAAGTGGTACTTTAGATAGTGTAGTAACTAACGCGACTCCAGCTAGTCAATCAAGCGTTGCTTACAGTGGATCGGGTGTTGTAGGTTCTACAATTACTTTATTCACTAAAACATTTACAGCTTCGTCAGGTAAGTTCTTTGAAACACCACCTTCGTATACTATAGCTACTGGTTTAGAAGAAACTTATATTGTAACAGTAACAGATACTTACACTAGCGATGTTTACTTAACTGCTAGAGCATTTACAGTAAAAGCGGTTGTGCCTAGTGAAACTATAAGTGGTGATAATATAGATTTTGTAGCAAACGCTAGTGGAACTATAGCAGCTGTTTCTACAGGTAAAATAACAGCTTTTAGATTAAACACGTCAGCAATGACATTTGATAGGGGTACTAGAAAACTAGTAATATATGGAGATGTTGGAGCTCAATTTAGATTAAGTATGGTTAACGAAGACTCTTTATCATACAACTTCACAACAAGTGATTTTGTTAATGGAGTTTCGTTTACAGGTACAATACCTTCTTCTGGTTTAATTTTATTTGATATAAATATACCAGCTGTAACTGATAATGATTTATATACTTTTACGTTAAGCACCGTGCCTTTTAGTGGATCTCAACTAGCAGCTAACATAGATTCTAATGGTGATCAAGAGGTTACTTTTTCTATATCGCAAATAGGTGATGTTACATATACAGTAAAAACAGATGCGGCTACAGATTCAAGAACTTTTACATCTGATCCCTCAGCTGTACACATTGGTCAACCTTTTGTTGAGTATGATTTTACAAAAACAGTAACATCTGTTTTAGTTTTAACAGATAACGCTGATATGGTTTTAACAAGACTACCATTAGCTGAAGATTTTATTTCTACTAATACTAACTCATCGTCAGGTACAGACTCGTCTATAGATGTAACAAGTGTTACGGTTAGCCCATCTACTTTAAACGCTTCTGGCAACAAATCTTTAACGTTTACTGTTGTTTCTACTGTAGATTTCTTTGGAACAACAGCGTCTTCTCACGTGTTAGATCTTGGTAATTTTATGGCGGCAGAAAGTGTTAGTGGTTCTAGTGGATTTAGATTATACACACCTACAGTTACTGGAGCAGGTGGTGGACTAATATTAGGGGCACATAGAGCATCATATAACGATGGTAATGGTAATAGTGCCACAGCGGCTAAAACAGTAGCGTATGGAACTTTATCACTAACAAACTTAACTAGTGGTACTGGTGTTATGTATGGTAACTTCTACGGAAATAATTTACAACAAATAGCGCTAAGCATATCAGCAACAAGTTCGTCAGCTTTTCATCAAACACAAGGTTTAACAATATCGCCTACTAGTTTAGTTGGTGTTGCTCCAGCTCAAGATTTACATTATAGTTGGACTGCAAAACTAGATGAAGTAATAGATGCTAGCTCTGATATGACGTTTACCATAGCTGTTAGTTTAACAAATAACCCATAAAAATAAAACATGGCAAATATAACATTAACTTTTTCATACCCGGTACAAGATTCAGTTCAGATAGGTGACACTGCTTATTACGCGTCTACTTCTGCTGTTGGAGGTTTTAATACAGCCGGAGATATAAAAAAAATAGGTGTTATAACAGCTGTTACAGATTTTACAATATCTTGTAACATAGAGCCTTTTGCAGTTAGACCTTCAGCTACTGACTTTATATTGTTTAGTAAAGACAATACGGTTAATATGGGTAGCATAGCTGGTTACTACGCTGAAATTGATTTACAAAATAACAGCACTACCGCTGCTGAAATATTTCATGTTAGCTCTGAAGTAGTTGAAAGTAGCAGATAACGTGTAATTATATAAATATAAAAATTTAAAGAGATGATAATAGAATTATTAGAAACATTACCATACGTAGAACCTAGTATAAATTACGGTATAGGCCCTTTAGCTATAACCGCTGGTCTTAAAATAGGATCTAAAATAGCAGGTGGAATAATAGGTAGTGGAGCAAGAAAAAAAGAGATGAGAGAGGCTAAAGCTGGTTATGACAAACAATTAGCTGCTTTAGAGGGTCAAGACATATCTAATCCTTATGCTAATCAGCAAAACGTATATGAAGATTTAACAGTAAACACACAAGAAGCTGATATGTTAGCTCAACAGCAGCAACAAGCTTTAGGTAACACTATGCAGAACCTACAAGGTGCAGCTGGTGGATCTGGTATTGCAGCTCTAGCTCAATCAATGGCTAATCAACAGTCACAAAACTTACAACAAGCAACATCTAGTATAGGTCAGCAAGAAGCTGCTAACCAACTAACTGTAATGCAGGAACAAGGTAAGATGAATGCTAGACAAGTAGAAGGTGAAATGTATACAAGAAGAGCTCAAGCTGCTAGAACTAGCGGTATGTTAAGTAGAGCTGGTCAAAGATACGAAGGTGCTATAGCTGAAAAACAAAGAGCTACAAAACAATTAATGGGTGGTATTGGTGAGGCCGTAGGTTTTGGTAGTACATTCTTACCAGGTGGTGCTAATCATAGGCCTAATAAATAATAAAATTAAGAAATGGCATTAGAGACAAAACAATACTTACAAGATTTAGCAGGTCCACAAAACCCGAATACGTCTAAAGAAGAAAATCCAAACATAGCTTTCAGAGAAAAGCAAGCTAAACAAATAAACAACGAGAGAGTAAACGCTTATTTAGATAAGTTGCCAGATGGTGTTGAGCTAGCTAAAATACCAGCTAAATACAAAGGAAGTGTACAAAAATGGGCTTTTGCTAAAAAATCTGAAATAGCAAAATTAAAACTTGGAATAAAAAATACTCCTGCTGGTAGTCCTCAAAATCTACAGCTTAGACAAATGGTTCAAGAAAAAGAATCTGCATTTGAAAATTTAAACAATCAGCTTACAAATTACCATACGTATAAAGACGAGTATTTAAAAACTAGTTATGCAGGTAACTTAAGTGATGCTAATAATCCTAATAAAGTAAACATGTTAAGTGGTATTTATACTGATAAAATGGATATGTTAATAAGTGATTCAGGTGATTTAATGTTTGAAAATGACGGTGGAGCTATAAAGTTTAATGACCTGCCTGATTACACGGTTAAAGATAACAATGCTGCTGGTGAAATACTAAACATGAATGAACAAGCTTTTAAATTGAAAGCACCTTTGTCTAAAGGACAAGAACAAATATACAGGTTGAAGCTAAACAAAATGATGAACAATAGAGACACTGTTAAGTCTTTAGCTATGGACGACTTTATAATGGAAGGTGGTTTAGGTTTACCTAGAGATCTTATATATGACGATTCAAGATCAGAAGAGCTTAAACAAATAGTTACTGACTCTTACTTAGACATGTTTAGAAATACAGCTTTAGATAGTTACAACACAAATCAAAGTAAAGGAAGATTTAATAGCGGTACAGCTTCTAGTAGAAAATACAAAGCTAGATTAGATAACATTAATGCTGGTTGGGAAGCTTTAGGTCAAGGAGATCCATCTGTTTTAAATAGAACACTTAGTGGTAATGATGAGCTAGTACCTTTAGAAGAAGAAGAAGGATTATATACTTATTACAACGGGAGTAAAGAAATAGTTGTAGATCCAAACGATCCTAACGACTTACAATATATATTATCAGGCCAAAACATACCAGACGATATGTGGCCTAAAACACAAAAACCAAGTAGCGGAGACGCACAATCATTAATAGAGAAATACTCAGAATAAATGAACGAACTAGAAAAAATCGTGCAGCGCATGATCGAGGCTGGTGAGCCTGAAGAAAATATAGCAACTGTTATAAAATCTTACAACTCGCCGGGAAAGACATCGGATCCTGTACAAGTGGAGTCAAGCACGGGATCAGAAGATACGGACTCCAATTCGGTAAATACTTCATCGGAATTACCAGAGATAAGTAGTTGGCAATCAATTAAAAACTCTTTTAGTAATCTTTTTGAAAACTTTAGTGACATAGGAGAGTTTTATAGTGATGATGGTGGTAAAGATGCTGCTAAAGATATAACAACTAACGCTGTTTTTAGCGCTATATATGGTCAAGAAAACCTAGAGAATAAAGATGTTTGGCTAGGTGGCGATATTGGTAGTAAGAATACATTAGAAGCTTTAGCTAGATACGAAGAGGATCAGATGGAGATGAAGCAAACTAAAGGTATAATTGATAGTTGGAAAAAAGGTGACCTTGGTGGAGCAGCTGCTGGTACAGTTAACGCTATAACAAATATGATAGGCAGTGTTGCTTATGGTACAGCTACTTTTGGTATGGGTTATTTTGCTGATTTTACAGCTAGAAATTATGCGGAGTATAATAAACAAAAGGCTGAGAACCTAGGTATGTCTTTAGAAGAATTAATAACGAGCGGAGAGGCTGATAACGTTACGCCTGTTACATTAGGTGTAGCTAGCATGGCATCAGAGAGTATAGGTACTTTAGCTACAGTGGCTTACAGCGCTGCACAGTTAAACCCTTATACTAGAGGCGCTAGCAAATTAATACCAAAATCTCTTTTATCTAAGGTAATGTATAGTTCAAAGGCCAGAGGTGCTTTAGGTTTATTAGCCTCTAGTGGTGGTGAAGCTGTAACTGAGATAACACAACATGGTATTGATGCTGTTAACGATGAACTAGGTAGAGTTGCTGGTACAGATGAAGAATCTAAAGCAGGTCAAGTTTTTTTAGAAGCTATAACTAGTGAAGAAGGTTTAGAGGCTGGTTTACAAGGTGCTATAGGTGGAGGTGGTATGGTAGCTGGAACATACAGTGTTAAAGCTATGAATCAGGTTAGAGGTGCTGTTGATGGTGATAAGCTAGATAACGATATAGCTGAAATGACTCAATTAAGGGTTAAGTTAAATACAACTAAAGACGAAACAGTAAGACAAGGTTTACAAAACAAAATTGATGGCTTAGAAATGAGCATTGCTGATCAAGTTCAAAAAGGTAACAAGATATATAATAGCTTAAATGGTAAGCAAATATCAGAACTAGAAAGCTTTAATGATTTATCAGATGTAACTGCTTTTAAAATTACTGAATTAAATAAAAAACTAAGAACAGGTCAAATAACAGAAGCTGAGCATAAAGTAGCTTCAGATGGGTTTTTAGTTAAATACGATAAAGCTAAGCAAAAGATTGGTGACATGAAGCTTGCTGAAAACATAGAGTTTTTAGAGTCTACTGTTAAATCAGAAAAATCAGCTAAAAACTTAGAGACAAATATATTAAATAGCACTCTAGAAACAGAGGCTGCTATGGAAAACCTAAGCGAGGTTGATAAAAAATCAAAACAAGAGTTTACAAATAACAAAGGTGAAGTAGCTGGCTTTACTGTAAATGGTAAGATATTTGTAAACAAAGAAGTTGCTAGAAAAACAGGTCAAGTAAACGTGGCTAAGCATGAGTTTTTACATAAAGTAATGAATGCTAAAGTTGGTGATGTGGCTGCTCAATCTAAGATGGTTAAAGGTATTAGAAGAGCAATGAGTAGTAAGAATAGAAAAATTGTAGACGCTGAAATGAAAAACAGAGGTTACAATACTAAAGAAGAGTTTGCTACTGAATACGCTCAAGTGTTTTCAGATCTTATAGCTCAAGAAAAAGTTAACTTTAACAAAAGCGCCATGGGTAAAGCCGGGGACGCTATAAAAAGTTTTTTTGTAGGTAAAGGTTTTGATAATATATCATTTAAAGATGGACAAGGTGTTTACAACTTTATTAAAGATTACAGCAAGAATACAAAAGGACTTAGCTCTGAAGCTAAAGCCGCTATAGGTGATGTTGACCTAGCTCAAGAAGGTGGATTACAAAAATCACAAACATCTGCAGAAGCTCAAGAAGTTAACGATATATATAATAAGTATAGCGACAAGCGAGTTGCAGGTTTTGAAATAGTAGATAAGTATAGGGGTATGGCTGAATCTGTTTTTAACAGTTTAAAAGAAGGTAGTAACTATACGTTAAATCAAAAAAAGGTTTTTGAAGGTAAAAAAGAAGACATGATTGCTATGATGTTGTATGATAAGATACCTAGTCAAAAAGCAAACAGTAAAGCTAGAAACGTAGTTGGATTAGTTCAAGATTTTGAATCTGAAAAACAAAAGTACAATAACGTAGCTGCTTATATTAATAAGTTTTTCAAAGAAAGATCTAAAGAGGTATTTAAATACTTTGCTAAAGACGCTGCTAATGAAAGCTTAAATAGAGAAGACGGTACTTTAAAAAAGTCAGTAAGCAATAAAGCAAACCAAGCATCTAACGTAGATCAAGGTAAAGAGGCTAGAAAACTAACTAGCTTTGATAAACTTAAAGATAGAAAAAATAAAGACTTTTATAGCGAAACTGTTAAGAAAAATGTTTCAAGAGACGTAAGTATGGTGTTAATTAAAAACATCGGTAGAGTACATTTGACAACTGATAAAATAATAGAGAACATAGAAGAAAATGTTGACAAGTATATATCTAGAACTATAAAAGATCAGATGGGTGAAATATCTAACAAAGAAGGTAACTTGGTTGTTAGTGAAAAATACAAAGAGTTTATCAACGACAGTTATGAAATAGCTGTTAAATCTTTTCCGTTAAGCTCTATAAAAAAATCTTACGGTAAACTATTTAAGCTTAAACAATTAGATAGAGAAAAAACAGCTCAAGGTAACGCTATCTTTGAAATGACAGCACCTACCAGAGGAGAGTGGGGCGCTTATTTTACATTAGGTAAATATACTACACTTAAAGCTAAACAGTTAAAGCTTGCTAAAGAAATAGCAGCTGAATATAATAAAATAGAAGTTAGTCATTTATTGACAGACGGTAAGTTTCTTAAAAAGCTTTTTGAAGTTGCTGAAATGAGTGGTGTTGCAATTGCAGACATACAGCTTAAGCAATTAATAAAAGATATAAATGTAGGTTTAGATAAGAAAGCTATTGAAAATAGAGGTTTTGATACTACTATTCAGTTTAGCAAAACAATGTACGAGTCTGAACAAAGTAAAGCTGTTATAGATGCTTTAAGTGATCCTAACGCTAAACATGTATATAGAACTAACTACATTGAAAGAACTAACGAAAGGTGGTTGGTAAAAGCTATATCACAAGTGCTTAAAGCTTCTGACATAAAAGATGCTAGAAAAATAGCTGAAGAATTAGGTAAAGCTTGGATGTCAAAAAACTTCGAGTCTATAACTAAAGATAAAGGTTTAGATTTTGCTATTGACACTCTACATGAAAAAATAACTGATGGAGAAACAACTGTTAAAATTTTAAACGCTAAGCATGGTATTAAAACTAAGCCAGATCTAGAAAGTATTAATAGTATAAACGAAGGTAGAAAAACCGTAGATTATTTAAGAAAAAACCTATCTGTAAAAGATTTTATAAGAGGCATATATCAAGGTGTAACTAATCCAGCAAGGTTAGCTGGTTTTGAAGTTAAAGAAGGTATTAATTTAAAAATATTAAAATCTGAAATAATTAGAAAAGTTGAAAGAGCTAGATATAGTTTATTCAACAATACTAAAGATATAAACAAAAACCTAAATATAGAGTCTACTAAAGATAGTTTTAGAGATGGTAACCAAACAAAGAAAAACTGGTTTTTTAGCAAGTTTTTTAACGAAAAATTTGACAACAAAGATAGAATTGATTTTGTTGAAAAGCTATACAACAATGGCCAAAAAGACAAAGATATTTTAATAAAAACTGCTGATGTATTAAGAAAAGGTATTGTAGATGGCGATATAACATATGAGGGAGTTCAATGGATACTATTAACTCAGTTTGGAAATATGGTTGGTGTTGGAAAAGCTGCAGCTGCTCCAAGATATTTAGTTGCTAGCCCTTTATCAGGTGAAACGTTAACCATGAAGCAGTTAGAAAAACTTGGTATAGCTAAAAAGAATGATTCTGGTGTATTAGAGCATATGATACCAGCTGATTATATAAAAGGTTTAGTTTACGATTACATTATAACTGGTGATAAATCTACTTTACTTTTAGAATTAGATAGCTACGATACTAGTGTTATTCCAGAAAAAGTAGACACATCTCTTAGGGAAGATGGTAAACAATCTTCTATGGGATTAGATCACAAACCAGGTAATAGTATATTTGATACTAGATATTCTGGAACTGGTCTTACTTTTTATGATGTAAAAGATAAGAAACTTATAGTTGGCAGCTTACAATACTCTAAGTCTCAATACAATAAATCTGCTAATATAATAAAAGCAGAAAATCAATTTAGTAAAACACCTAAAGGTATAAGTGTATTTGATTTTGATGACACATTAGCTAGAACTAATAGTAAGATATTAGTAAAAATGCCTGATGGTAAAAATATTAAAATAGACGCTACTGAGTTTGCTTTAAAGTCAGCTGACCTAGAAGCTGCTGGCGCAGAGTTTGATTTCAGTGAGTTCAACAAAGTTATAGATGGTAAAAAAGGACCATTAGCTGATCTTGCTTTAAAACGTCAAGGTAAGTTTGGAAGCAAAAATATATTTGTATTAACGGCTAGGCCACAACAAGCTGCATATGCTATACATGCGTTTTTAAAAGGTATTGGTTTAGATATACCTATAGATAATATTACAGGCTTAGAAGATGGCAAAGCACAAGCTAAAGCTGATTGGATAGCGGAAAAAGCTGCTAATGGTTATAACGATTTCTACTTTGCAGACGATGCTTATAAAAATGTTAAAGCTGTACAAGATACACTAAATCATTTAAATTTAAATCCAAACGTAGAACTAGCTAAGATTCAGTTTAGTAAAAAAGGTAACTCAGATATATTTAACGATATACTAGAAGGAACTAAAGGTGTTAAATCAAAAAAAAGATTTAATGCTGCGGCAGCTAAAGCTAAAGGCGCTAGAGTTAAAAACAGTTGGTTCATACCACCTGGTGCTGAAGATTTTCAAGGTTTAATATATCAGTTTTTAGCTAAAGGTAAAAGAGGAGAGCTTCAAATGAAGTTTTTTGAATTAAGGTTATTTAAACCTTTTGCTAAAGCTAACGCAGCTATGAATAGAGCTAAGCAGGCTTATGTAGATGCTTTTAACTTAATTAAAAAACAATACCCTGGTGTTAATGAATCTTTAAACAAAAAGCTTAACAAAGGTGAGTACTTTATGCAAGATGCTGTTAGGGTTTACATATGGAATAGAAACGGTTATAGTATACCTGGTATGAGTGAAAATGAAGCTCAGTCATTGATAAACTTTGTTGAAAAATACTCTGATATAAAAGCTTATGCAGACAGTGTATATAACATGTCTAAAGACACTAACTATATCAAACCAGGTGAAAACTGGTTAGACGGTAGTGTAGCTAGTGATATTAGTGATTTAACATCTAAAGAAAATAGAAAAAGATATTTAGGTGAGTGGATCAATAATAAAAACGAAATATTTAGTAAAGAAAATCTAAACAAAATTGAGGCCATATATGGTGAAGATTTTAGGTCTGCGCTTGAAGATATTCTGTGGAGAATGGAAAATGGCACAAATAGGACAACAGGTAACAACAAATTAGTTAATTCTTTCATGAATTGGGTGAATAACTCTGTAGGAGCTATCATGTTCTTCAACATGAGATCTGCTGTTTTACAAACAATATCAATGGTTAACTTTATAAACTGGTCAGACAATAGCCCTATTAAAGCTGCCGGCGCTGTATTAAATTTTGATCAATATATAGAGGATTTTAGTACTATATTTAACTCAGACATGCTAAAACAAAGAAGGTCAGGTTTACAAACAGATGTTAACCACGCTGAGCTTGCTAAGTCAATAAGAGGTAGAGGTAATACTCCTGGAGCATTATTAAAAGAACTACTTAGGTTAGGTTTTACACCTACGCAATTAGCAGATAGTTTTGCTATTGCTTCTGGTGGTGCTACTTTTTATAGAAATAGAATTAAAACATACACTAAACAAGGTTTTACTAAACAACAAGCTGAAACAAAAGCTTTTGAGGATTTTGCTGAAACATCTGAAAGATCTCAACAATCATCTAGACCAGATTTAATATCACAACAACAAGCTGGTCCATTAGGTAGATTAATATTAGCGTTTCAAAATACACCAATGCAGTATACTAGGTTGATAAAAAAATCTATACTTGATTTATATAACGGCAGAGGTGATGCCAAGACACATATATCTAAAATAGCATACTACGGTTTTGTACAGAATTTAGTTTTTACAGCTTTACAAAACGCTATATTTGCATTAGCTTTTGAAGATGATGAAGAAGATGCTGAAATACTAGATAAAAAAGGTGCTAGAATGGCCAACAGTATGGTTGATACTATACTAAGAGGTACTGGTGTTTACGGTGCTGGTTTGTCAACGATAAAAAATATTTTATTAAAATTCAAAGCACAAGAAGATAAAGGGTGGAATGCTGATCACACTTATACTGTTATTGAGTTTATGAACTTATCTCCACCAATAGGTAGTAAAGCTAGAAAGCTATACTCAGGTATTCAAACCTGGAAATTTAATAAAGAAGCTATAGCTGATTATGGTCCTGGAATAGGTAATCCTATATATCAAGCTTTTGGTAATGTTGTTGCTGCTGGAACTAACATACCTTTAGATAGGTTGTTTAATAAAATAAATAATGTTAGAGCTAGTTTAAATAGAGAAAATAAAGCTTGGCAAAGATTTGCTAACTTCTTAGGTTGGAACACTTGGGATGTTGGGTCTAAAGCTGATGATAAATTAGAAAAGTTAAAGAAGAAAAAGAAAAGAGGTAGAAAAAGAAGATCTAGTTCATCTGCCTATGAAGATTACAAAAAAAGAAAAAACAAAAATTAATTATGAAAAAAATACTAGTAATTCTACTGCTTTTTTTAAGCACAAACACAAACGCTCAGTTTTTTGAAAACGTATATAAAGACTTTTTAAAGTATGGTACTATATATGGAGCTGGAGATATTAGTAACTCAGTAGAAGCAAAAGAAAATATTTTCTTTGTTAGAACTGGTGAGGGTGGTAGCTTATATGATATACCTGTAGTTGTAGATGATACACCGGAATACCCTTTTGATTATAGATATGGATTTGGTATAAGAAAATTAGCTAGGTTTGATTATGAAAGAAAACCTAAAAACTTTTATGATGGTACGGAAAATCAATTAGCTTTTTCTGCACCTACATCTGCTTTTAAAGGTTTAGAGTATCAGTTCCATGTAGAAAAAGAAAGATGGGGTGGTGAAGAATACAAGAACCATAGGTTTTTTATTAAACACACTGGTAAATATCATATTGTAAAAGCAGAATCAAGAGCTGTTGGTAAGGTAAACTTAAAGTATCAATCAGCAGAGGTTAGAGCTAGATTACCTATTGGTAATAAATTTAGTATATCAGCAGGTGCAATATAT
>Ga0181394_1001065_pt1 | contig 12075 bp, 10 predicted proteins | sample 17SPOviralmetaG_FD_130123 | JGI IMG/M metagenome (GOLD analysis project Ga0181394, IMG submission 130123) | Marine viral communities from the oligotrophic San Pedro Time Series (SPOT) site, San Pedro Channel, CA, USA - 17 SPOT_SRF_2010-11-23 | ecosystem: Environmental > Aquatic > Marine > Strait...
AAGAAGAGAATAAAAAACTCAAAGAAAAAGAGGGAACAAAGCAGTCCATAAATGACATGTCCAAGGTTGAAATAGAGCATCAAAAAGAAATGGCAGAACTCCTTAGAGACACCGCTGCTCTTATAGGAGATAGAAGAGAACAAAATGAACAGTCTTTAAAACTACTAAAGCTTCAAGCAGGAGAGATGCTTAACCAAAAAGCCACCTCCGAGGAGCAAAGAAAAGATTATGAAAAGGCCATCGACGAGCTTATAGAATTTGGCGATACTCAAAACCTAGCATTTGCTAACTTGGACGAGAACGAAAAATCGATTTTAAAAAATCTCGAAAAAGAAGCTTCCATCAAAAGAGGGAATGAACTTTTAGATAAAGGTTCTCTAAAAATTGCAGATAAACTTGTTGAAAGCGTTGGAATTAGAGCAAGATATAAAGATTCTTTATTTGCAAGCTCTGCTAAGCTAATGAAAAATCTTAATGCCGAAGGCCAAGCAGGAATCGATGCCAGAAACGCAATGAAAGAGTATGTTAAAGAAGCCTTTAGTCTTGAAAACATAGCTCTAAACATTTTCAATGCCATAATGGAAAATTCAATAGCAATGTTAAAGAGCTTTGACTCCGCTTCAGCAGCATTGGCAAAATCAACAGGTCAAGGACGAAAATTCCAAGCAACAATGTATGATGTTGCTCGCGAAGGAAACCAGTTTGGAATCTCCATGGATAATGCTCAAGCAGCTATTGGCATATTAGTCGACCAAACATCGAATTTTACCAACCTATCAAAATCAACAGCTCAAAACATTGCCTTAACTGTAGCTCAGATGGAAAAGCTTGGCGTTTCCACTGCTGATTCAGCTAAAATCTTTCAAAACTTCAATCAAGGATTGGGAATCAGTGCTGAAGAATCTGCAAAAATGCAAGTTGAGTTGGCGATGGCTGGAACCTCAATCGGTATTAGTGCCGCCAAGATCACAAAAGATTTCAACGCATCACTTTCAACTTTAATGGTTTATGGTCGAGAATCTGTTAATGTTTTCAAAGGACTAGCCGCAGCAGCAAAAGCCGCTGGTGTTGAGACATCAACGCTCCTTGGAATTGCAAGTAAATTTGACACATTTGCAGGTGCTGCTGAGGGTGTTGGTAAGTTAAACGCTCTTCTTGGAACTCAACTATCAACAACTGAGATGCTGATGGCTACGGAAGATGAGCGCATTCGAATGCTCGTCGAATCTGTTCAGGCTGGTGGCGTTGCATTTCAAGATCTAGATCGTTTCCAACAAAAAGCAATTGCAAACGCTGCGGGAATTACCGATATGGCAGAAGCAAATAGAATCTTTGGAATGTCCCTCGAAGCTTATGATGAGAATGAAAGAAAACTAAAAGCATCAGCTGATGCTCAAAAGAAAATGGAAGAAGCATTGGCGCCAACAGTTAAACTGATGGACACAATGAAGATTCTTGGACAAGAAATGGTTGTTGCTTTAAAACCAGTCATAGAAAAATTACAAGAAATGGCTGACTTTGCTCGCGAAACATTTGGAGACATGGACACAGAAACCAAAGAATTGATAGCAGGTGTTGGATTATTGGTCTCAGGCTTGATTCTGTTGGCCCCAATCTTTGCTTCTGGTGGGATGCTTCTTACAGGACTTGCCACGACCGTAGGAACCCTTGGGATGATGGCTGGGGCCTCTACGGCAACTGCTGGAGGGATCGCTGCAACAGGAACTGCAGCCGCAGCTGCGACGCCTGCTCTTGCTGGTTTGGCTGCGCCACTAGGAGCTATTTCGGCGGAAATTGTAGGAATCGCAGGGTCTATCGGACTTGCAGTGGCAGCAGTAGCTCTTGTTGCTATTGGTGTAGCAGCAGTAGTTGGGTCCATAGCTTACGCCTTTAAAGTCTTGTTCGACTTTCTTATAGAAGGGTTTGCCTTGATTGGTCAAGGGTTCTCATTTATGTTCTCGACAAGCGAAGCAGATCTTGCAATGGAAGAATTTAAAACAAGATCAGTCGAGGCAATGGCTGACATTGCAACAGCAATGGGCACAGATGATTCAGTTGTTGAAAGAACAGCGGCTATGGTTGCTGAGATCAACAAGCTTGGTCAAGACGTAAAAGTTAGCTCCACAATTGAGAACTTGGCTCTACTTACTGCAGGTACGGCAACTTCTATAACAGGCGAAAAAGTGAAAGCAAACACAACCAATGTAACAGCAAAAGTTCAAAACTTCTTTGAGGGAATGCAAATGACTCTTAGCGTCGATGGTTCAGAGTTCAAAGGATACGTTGAAAACGTCTCTGAGAAAGTCGCGGGTGAAGTAGTAGGCGGAGAGAGGGTCTTGGCAACATGAGTTTTATAAAAGAATATAAAAATGGTAAAAAGGCTGTTTTAAAAATCTCATCGGCACAAGGTGATCTAAATGTAGAATTTCCAGCATTTCTTACAACATTTACTAATAGTTTTTCTTCAAACTGGAGCGAAGAGCAAGTTTATGGTCGGCAAGATCCAATCGGAACATTTCAATCTACTAAAAGAAAGATCAACGTTGGATTCGACATTGTCGCAGGAAATCTTGATGAGGCAAAAAAGAACATGGAGATGGCTAATAAGGTCTCTAGAATGCTTTATCCTTCTTACACAGGCACCACTAGCAATGCATTGGTGCTATCGAAGGTCCCATTGGTAACAATTCAGTTTGGCAACCTTCTTCAGGAAGGTGGTGGTCCACTATTGGGATGGATTGGCAGTTGGTCTGCAAACCCTGTTTTGGACATGGGAATGTTTACGCCATCTCCCGGCATGTTCTTTCCAAAAGTTTATAATGCGACACTTGACTTCACACCCCAGCACAAACAAGACTTGGCTTTCAACTCCGGTTCGACTGGTAACCCTGTGAAGTTTCCATATGACGGAGGATAATTATGTCAAGATATAATTCGAGAAGAAAAGGAACAAACCGAAACGAAAAATGGGAAAAAACCTTTGAAGAACGAGGAGTCAAGGAAATTCAACAATATACTACTCCGAGATTCAAGAAGGTAACAGAGAAGCAGTTGCAACGAATTGTTACAAAAGATTACATTTGGAAACAAGGAGACAGATTGTGGAGACTAGCATCTATAGAATTTGGAGATCCTCGGCTATGGTGGATCATTGCAAGAATGAACAATAAACCAACAGACGCACTCTTTGAGGCAGGACAGATCGTCAAGATCCCAACAGACGTAACGATTGCATTGGAGGTTTTCGGTGTCTAACTATGATGAAACAATTGAAAAACTAGATCTGTGGATTGGAAAGTTTGAGCCAAATAAAGGGTGGGGAGGATGGCTTATCGCAGGGACCACAGTTGCCGGTGGTTTGGTGGCGGGCATTGGTGCTGGACTTCTCTCTGGTGGAACTGCTGCCCTTCCAGCTGGGGCTACTGGTGCGAAAGCAGGTGCGGCTCTTGGCACATTCCTCTGGGCCTCCATAGAAGGCGCTGAAGAGTTAGGTGTCAAAGATGATGATGAGTGGTCCAATGGCGGACCATCCGGCAAGGGTTCAACGTGGCTGAATAACTATTACTTTAAGGCCCTAACCTTATTGAAAACGTCCTTAGAATCAATTGGATCCGATGGAGATGAAACGAAACTAAATCCACTTCTATCATCGTCCGCTATTATCCTCGATGATGCAATCAGATATAATAATCAAAAACCTGCCACAGAATTAACCAACATTCCGGAAGAATTATGGGAAAAAGTCTTCACGGAAAAGGCTCTAGAAACTTCAAGGTTTATAGCCTCCTATGCCCTTAGGGTTTTAGCAGAATCAAAAGACAAAGTGCCAAATGATGCTGTCAAAGCCATTACAAAATTTGCCATGCAATCATTGCAAAATGGCAAGTTCTTGCCTAATTTTGCCTTGAGAGATGTTGCACAAGTCAACACCGCAATAAAACTCTTTCCTTTTAGTACAGCAAAGAAAAAGATCTCCTTAGCCGTTAGAGACCAGATCAGGAAACTGAAGCCGATTCAGATTACCATCAATCCTCCAAGTGGTTCAAAGCTTTTTAGCATTGCACCATCAGGAACCACAGTGGATCCTAGGTGGGTCATTGATCCCGATGAGTTCCAAGGGGAGACTAAAAGTATTTCGCGAAAAGTCTTGACTTCGGAAATGATCAATGAAAGAAAATTAAATGCCGATCTTATCCAGTGGCCTTTAGAATCAATTGAGCAAGACGATACGCTAAGAGGGTCTTTGGAAAATTTTGATCAAATCAATGAAACAACAGACCTAACAACTTACAAATTTAAATATTGGACACAACAAGAAAGTAACTTATTTGAATGGCTTTCTGAAGGTGGTAGCCCAAGCACTGAAGATTTAGTTTTGGCGAACCTTTCAAATGCTTATTTAAATTATATCCTAGAGGTCTTTAAAGCCAGTAAAGGTCTAACAGTTACTACAGATGAAACGACAGTCGGTGGACTCTTTAAGAGACATTTTTTGAACGAGAATCTCGTGAAACTGGTTTATGGTTACATAGCTGTAGATAAAGAACTTGCTCGAAGAATTGCATTCTTCAAAAAAGTAGCGGAGATTGTAGAAGGTCGGGACGAAGATGAGAAGCAAAATCCACTAACACCCGAAGAACTAAAGAAAGCAGAACAGGCTGGGCTTGATGGTTTTGCAAGTGGCGATGCCGATACAATTGAAGTTGAAGCGCTAGATGAAAACGCCATTAAGAACATGCAAAAGTTCTATAAACAATGCGCACTTATGATGAACATAAAGAAGCTTCGAAATGATTACGAGGACACAATAAGAGGGAAATACATAGATGCTGCTTACGACGGCAGGTTTTGCGTCATTAAGTCTGGTGGCACTAAGCCAAATCAGGAGACAATCCTCACAAAGCTAATTTCATCTCAACATCAACAGAAATTATTCGAACTTGAACCGTGGCAAGTGTCCTCATTAACTCCAAAATTAAGACTATTTAAGATTCTGGATTCTGGGAATGGTAATACAAAAGAGGTTGAATTTGAATTTGAAAGAACCTCCAAGACAGATCGAGAAAAGACACAAGGAACAGACTACACATCTCCAGCTACAACTTTTATGGGATCTGATTTCGATAAAGGGAATGGAGTCGGTGTAAAGGAATTCTCAATTGAGTTCGCAGGAACCAATCCGGCAGAAGCTCGTAACGATATCAAGGCAACATTGAAGTTATTCTTCCAAACCTTCACAGATTTTATTCGCTATAGAAAGCCAAAAGGCGGAGAAGATGCAGATGTCTATAGATATGTGGACCTTGTCATTCAGCCAAAGCCAAACAAAAATAGCACTACAGCCTATGGTCAAGACGTGACAAACAAGAGAGCCTACGATGCTGCATTCTATAGAATTAGAGCAGATCTTGGCTATTACGTTCCAGATTTTGCAGACAAAGATTTGAAAGATGCAATCGAGCATCAAAACAAATCATTCATGTTAACCATGGTTGATCACGACATTTCATTTAACAAAGACGGAAGTGTTGCGATTACGATTGAATATAGGGCCTACCTTGAGTCTCTCTTGAAGATGCCTCGACTAGATGCTCTCGCCAGTCCAGACTTAATCCAAAAGAGACAAGAGAATGCAACCAAGCTAGCAGAAGAACTATTGAAAGGCGAGTGCTCAGTTGAGCAAATCAGAGAGCTCCAAATAAGTCTTCAGGCTCAAGAAGAAGCGATTGCTCAAAAGTCTTTGAGATCAATTTTAAATCGACTTGAAGAACGTGGCGTTGTCTACAATGCGAAGGTTAGTGACGAAGATAGAACATTTTTCCTGAATAATGGATACTTTAACAAGTGCGCTCTAGATCAATTCAATCAAGAAGAGAGTGGAGACGACACTGATCTTGGAAAAGCAATAAGTCAAGAGTTGCCTGAGGATTCCAGCGGATTTGACTTCATGGACACAAAAGACTCTCTTATTCAGTTTTTCTATTTTGGAGATCTTCTTTACACAATCCTTGATTGCGCCTACGATGAAGATAGCAAACCTAGGCTTGGGATGGGAAATAATAGAATTGTTCTTGGATCTTTTGAATTTGATTCATTTGCCTCCGATGGCTCCGGAGGGTCTGTCTACGGGATTGATCAAATGCCAATCTCGGTTGACTTTTTTTCTCGGTGGTTCGTTGACAACGTCATCAGCCAGAAAAGCACAAGAAAAACATTCCCAGTTCTCAATTTCATAAGACAATTGTCCAACTCTCTTATTAGAAAATCTTTGCTTGAAAATTGCATCAACAAAGAGATAGATAGAGGATTACGTTTTCAAACTGGTCAAGTGACAGCTCACAGTGAATATGGCGATCCTCTCTTGGAAATTGCTAAGAACTCATTCAATAATGGAAGTCCTGTGATAAATGTTGATGAATACAGAGGAAGCATGCTCCCACTAAAGGGAAGTCCATCCGAGAAGTCGGAGAGTGGAAGCTACTGGAATTATATCGTTCTTAGTTCAATGGGGTCGACTTTATCATACACTGGTAACGGAACTTATGAAGATGATGTCGAACAAGGTAGATTCCACGTTCAAATCGGCCAGAAGTCTGGCTTGGTGAAGACGATTTCTTTGTCAAAAACAAGTCAAACTTATCTCAAAGAAGCAAGATTTTTTCAAAATGGAATCGACGGAATCCTACAGCTATCAAATGTTTATGTTGCTAATGTTGAAATGTTTGGAAACACCATCTTTTATCCGGGCATGGAGTTCTTTTTCAACCCTTATGGTCTAGGTGGTGGAACAGAGTTTGGAAGACCGCAAGATCACGGGTCAGTTGCATGGAAAATGGGAATCGGAGGATATCACACAATCCTAAGCGTGAGAACCACCTTGACACCAGGTAAGTTCACGACAAGCATCAAGGGTCAACAGTATTACTCTGGTGATGGATCAGGAAACTCCGATCTCGAAAAAAGAAGAAGCGAAGGTCAAACAAGCATCGAGGATTACAAGCCACTCTGGTCCAGCGGTGGCGCTAATGATGAAAAAGAAAGCAAAGAAGCATGTAATAAAACAATCTCCAGCGTTCAATTTGGCTCCGTAGAAGAAGCAGAATCCAGTTCAGCAGGAACTCCAGCAGCAAGTGGTGCAACACCTGCCCCAGTTGAAGAGGCGGCTCCAGAAACAGAGTCAGAGCCTCCTACCTCAGAACAACCAGCAGTTACAACAGATCCGATTGACGATCCAGAAGCACAATCTGATAACTCTGTGGAAGGAACATCCAACGAAGAGCTTGGAGAATCAAATGGAGATGAAGAAACAGTAGTGATAACGGCCGAGAGTCAGAGTGCGAAACCAACAGTAGTAAGAACCTATCAGGGTAAACTAGTGACAAAAAAAGAAGTCGAAACACGAGTATCGGCAACATCATTCAGGACGGAAATGCGAATGACTGAAGTTGGCGGGATGTTTACTGAAATGACCGACGGAACTGTTTATTTTCAGCAACTGACCACAGATGGGCTTGGTTCCACGACAGAGATCACAGATCACAGCAGGATTAGCAAGCGATGACAAAATTTAATGGAAAAAACAACTTAAAAACTAGTAAGTTAGCATTCGAAAGAGCCAAGTATAGACTTGAGGCATTTGAAGTCGATCACCCACACGTCTACAATATGGGGTTTGCCGAAAGAACTTTTTATGGACGTGTCAATAGATTGTTAGAACCTGTTGTTGTTAAAGAAGAATTTTTAAAAGAGATAACTGTTGCCGGACAAGATGTCTCTTCTCATCGTGCACTGAATTTTGTTGTTGATCAATTCATGGATATGGAAGATCACTTCGCCAAAGCATGTCGGATGGGAGTCATCCCAACAGACGATCCAATTCTGTCATCATTGAAGATCAAGAGAGCTTACGAGAACCCAGCCATTGGATTTAAGACAACCTCAGAATCATCCATGAAAAAAATCTTAGATGGTTTTATTATGAAACACAAGGCTCAAATAAACACCTTTCAAGATTTCACAAGGCTCTTTGTGGATCACTATCTTCATTCTGACATTAGTGAAACGGTTATTTTGTCTGATTACATGAAGTCACATAACTCAAATGTGTTTCAATCAGGATTAGCTTTAGACATTGCCGGGCTTGATTTTTCAAACGATGCTTTGAAAGAAGAACAAATGTTTAACTCTCCAGCATTCAATTACTACATCAACATCGCAAAACAGTATGGATTTCGAGTAGATCAGAATAATCCCGGTGTCTTGATCTCCGATCTTGATTCACCAGTAACAGCAACCTATAGACGTAGATATCTATTGACAACAGTATCCTCAGTGTTTGATCTTCAATATAACAAGACTATCTTCAAAGATCTAGACTTACTACAGAAGTTATTGATTGATACTTACAATAGTTATGTTAATCTTAATCCCTACAATACATATTACAAATCATGTAATGACAATACAAGAGCATCCATTACTAATATTATATACATATCAAATATAGATTATAATAGTATATTAAATATATATATAAATATGCGAAACTTTTTTGAGGGTTTACCATTATCCCCATCCTCTCGGAAACAAATTTCTCAGACTGCTTTGAACATCGCAAAACACGACAGAGAAAAGGCTTTGCTGTTTATCGAAGACCAGTTTAAGGCGTTCTATAACCAGAAAGACGGCTCTCTCACTTATTTTATAAAAAGAACAAATAAAACTTGACAATCAACCTCCAGTGTGTTATAATGTATTCATCAACTACAACTATATTATAACATATTTCGGAGGACACCGCAAATGTTTTTTCAACTTTTAGACAATAAATTTGATTGCGCAGGCACTTACATCGATGGTCAGTTTATTTGGGACCGAGTCCCAGAAGGACTATCAAAAACTTGGGCTTATTCAGATCACCTTTTCGGCAAGAACATTGACTATGCTCAATTGTTGGTGTCTGGTAGGTCGCTGGACGCTGTTTGCCCACCTCACCTTACTCAACGTTGGGAAGAGGCCAACAAGCTTCTAAAGGGGCATTACAAAGCGATTAGCGCATCATCTATCGACATCTCAGATGTCTGCTTCTACGATCTCATTCCAAAGAAGCACTTACAACATTACTTCGACACAAAGAATGAAATTACCAGATGGGTTTTTGACAATGTCGAGAGACCTGAACACTATAATTTATTAAAAAGAACACAGGCGGCTGTGAAAGAATTAAGAAGACACCCAGTGAGTTTGAATGTCATGGGTCTCTATCACGATTCGAAGAATGATCCGAAAGCAAAGCACCTTTACGATGCTTTTGGCGATAGAACACCATTTGTTGATTACGACATCTTCGGAACAATCACAGGACGAATGACGACAAAGAAAAACTCGTTCCCAATCTTGAATCTCAAGACGGAATTGAAGAGACACGTAAGACCAACGAACGATGTGTTTTTAGAACTTGACTTCAATGCTGCTGAAGTCCGAACAATGCTTGCACTGCAAGAACATAAACAACCAGAGGAGGATATCCATGAATGGAATATCAAAAACATTTTTAAGAAAGACCTTAGCCGAGAAAAAGCTAAAACAAAATTATTTGCTTGGCTCTATAACGAAGAATCAAACGCAATTGAATCAGATTTCTACGATAGGCAAAGCCTTAGAGAAAGATATTATGACGGAGAAGAGGTTCAAACCCCGTTCGGGAGAACAATTAAGGCTCCCGTTCGCAAGGCCCTCAACTATCTACTTCAATCGTCTTCCTCCGACAACACCCTTGACCGCTTTTGCAAGATTTCTAACTTTCTTAGGGCGTCGAGATCCCATGTTGCTTTCGTTGTTCATGATAGCGTTGTCATCGACTTACACCAAGATGACCGATTCTTGATTCCACAATTATCGGACATGTTTGGTGATACGAAACTAGGTAGGTTTAAAGTAAACTGTTCGTTAGGAAAGAATCTCGGAGGCATGAAAGAGTTTAAATGGTAGCAGGCGACGTAGTCATTCTCTGTGAGTCAATGGCATCTGGCTATCACGATGGTCAGATAGGACTTGTTGTAAAGGTTGAGGAAATCGGTTCAACTTACAAAATTATTTGGGTTCTCATGCCTGATAACATCGAAGTCCCATTTTGGCCCGAAGAGTTGAGAAGGATTGATGAATAAAGGTGATTTAGTGACAATCGCAAAAAGCCCATGGGACAAGCGCCTGTTGTTTGGTTATCAGAATGGTGATGTCGCTATCGTTCTTGAAGTCAACCCATCGCCATCACTGATCAGTCTGCCATCTATAAGAGTTTTCGTCTTTGTCTCAGAAAAGACAGTTACAATTCCAAAAATGTATGCAACAAAATTAGGAGATTAAAATGATTCTAGTAGGACTAGGAGAAGCAGGAAAGAACATTACAAAATTGTTCAAACCACACAGTAAAAATTACAAGGTCATAACATTTGACGAAAACGATGGGCTTGATGCTCGTCAATCGGTTGAAGAATATGATGAACAACCAATCAAAGTTACCTCTAGGGGCCTCAAATCTCACGCTGAAGGCATTTTGTTTGTTTGTGGGTCTGGTAAGGTGGCTGGAGCATCACTGCGTGTTCTAGAGGCATTTCCGAACCACCAAATGAGTGTTGTTTACATCATTCCTGATCTAGAGTTTGCATCGAGAGAAGAGAAAATGCGTCACCGAGTGCACTTTCACGTTCTTCAGGAGTATGCTAGGTCCGGAAAAATAAAAGAGATAATGATTTTCGACAACCAACGGTTGTTAGCCCTCAACGGAACAGGGTCAATTTCGAATTATTACGAAAAAGTTAATTTCTTCATCTACTCTACTCTTCAAAATCTGTTTTACTGCCAAAATGTCAAACCAGATTTTGGTAGAATTCACGATTCTAAGGTTCATTCGAGGATTTGTGCTTTAAGCGTTACTGAGTTGTTAGATGCTGAAGAAAAAATACTCTTTTCACTTGACAACATAACAGAAACATGTTATTATATGAATATAGAAGACGAGGACTTAGACAATGATGAAACAATTCTTCCAACTTGTCAGCAAATTGTTCGGGAGAACATTGCTAAAGAAAGAGAGTCTTCTTTTGCTATCTGGAGATCTTCGGATCCTAACTTTTATATTGCAAAACACTTCACCCACTACATTCAGGAACAGTGAACAATTAGAAAAGATAGTGTGCAGCCACAACATCGACTCTTTCGAAAAAATAGAAGACTGTTGGAACACATCCATTGTAATTATTAATGGAACACCATGGTCTTGTGATCAAGACTTGGCGAATCAATTGGAGGATTACATCAATGGAAAGAAAGAGGATCAAAAAAGAACTTAGAGACATGCTCGAGATTGAAAGGAAAATCTTAGAGGTGTTGCACTCAGGACAAGGAACGGAGAAAGAGCAAAATGATGTTTGTGCAAAACTATTCGAGTTAGCAGAATACATTATAGCACTCAAAGATTATTTGAATAGGACAAGAGATAATGATTAGAAAAAACGACCTAGTTTATTGTTGCAAGAGACAATTGACAGGTCAGATAAAAAGAATAAGACATGATTTGGTGACAATATTTTTCGTTACCGGAGCCAGAGTCAAAAAAAATAAAAAAGACATTCACAATGTCGATGGTCAATGGAGGATCAATGACTGAACAAATCTATTACTCCCACTGGGGAAGTGAATCTGAAGAACATAAAAATTATTTTTATACAATCGGCACAATAGCCAACTGGATTGGTTATGCTCTTATAGGTCCGATGCACAGACCTTACTCAACAGACATCATCACAATGTCAAACATCAGCGTCCTTCAAACAAAGGAGAAATTTGGCTCTCCAAGAGTTTATGTGGCATTTTCACAAGAAACCGAACTTGAAGATGTAAAACATTACAGACACATTTACCAAACTGCTATCCAATTGTTTCCACGATATGAAAAAGCAATCAGAGAAGGAATGGATCACCCTGAATATCTTTTTGAAACACAAAAGGAAATCTCAACTTACATTCAAGACCAAATGAAGTGGTTAACCGAAGGAAAAATGCTAGGTCACATAG
>Ga0181394_1001067_pt1 | contig 12073 bp, 18 predicted proteins | sample 17SPOviralmetaG_FD_130123 | JGI IMG/M metagenome (GOLD analysis project Ga0181394, IMG submission 130123) | Marine viral communities from the oligotrophic San Pedro Time Series (SPOT) site, San Pedro Channel, CA, USA - 17 SPOT_SRF_2010-11-23 | ecosystem: Environmental > Aquatic > Marine > Strait...
GAGTCTTGCTAGATGTTTTTCTGTTGCTCTCTGTACGGCTCATGGTAATTCGGATGCCTTTTGGTAACTTATATCCGGCTGGGTTGAATACTTCTTTTTCTAGCATTCTAGCCCCTTCCATTAGCCATTGTTCTCTTGTCTTTTTTCTTGTGTTTATTCCGTTACTTTTACACATAGTGTGTTCTCCTTTTTTTGTGTGTTGGGGGGCTGTTTAAACGCCCCCCTTTGTGTGTGTTATTAGTTGTTTATTTTTACTCTGTATGATTTGACCTTGTCTGACATTTCCCAGCCTTTAAAAGCAAATTGCTTTTTAACTCTGAAATATGTACGGCTTTCTATGTCATATCTATCAAGCTCTATCTCTACTAGCTTATATTCCCCTTTTTTTGCGAAAAATATTGAGCTATCTCTATCACATAGCGTAGGCGTTGCTAAGCCCCAATCTATGACGACAGACCAGAGTCTGTTTTGTATGTTATCATGATTAGTATCACCTTCACCAACTCTAATGACTTTTCCATCTGTTGTACTTACGCTGATAGTTGAGCCGTAGTTAGCGTCTGGCTTTGTGTGATTCATTACGTCATATTTGAGCTTGTCTATCTCTTGTAAATAGAACTCTTTTTGAGCATTGTTCAAATCAGTTCTATTATTGACGGCGTCTAACGCTTTTTCGTATCTTCTTTTTTGTATGTTATCCATTGTATTTTCTCCTTGTTTTTTTGTGTGAGTAATAACATAAACAATATTAAGCATACCGACGACAAATAACAATAGATAATATTTGTAGCGACATAAGATTTTAGCTCTGGGGGGCTGTTTAAACGTCTTATATATATGTGTGATGGGGTCTGGCTGGGGTCTTGGAATAGGTACTATATATAATTATTCATGCGTGAGAACGGGCTGTAATATAACAATATATAAAGAGTTGTCAAGTTATAGACGGAGAAGGGGGGTTTGGCTATGGTTTGCAATAATTATAATAACATAAGAAAAAAAAATAAAGCTTGACATTGTCAAATAGTTGTAACTCTAACAATATTAAGACTTAAACCGAATCTCAACGAACTTTTACAATTCCTAACTTGAAAAAGACTGGGGGGGCTATTGAAAAAAAAGAACTTCACACAAAGTTATAAAATTTTTTAGTTTTTTCTGGTGTCTGGAAGTGTTGATATTGTTGAACTTAGGGAATCGGCTAACTAACTAACTATACTAGCTAGTAGGTTTGTAGAGTTATCCTAACCTAAGTTAAGGAAAAAAACGCCTGATGTCAAGTACAAAGATACCAAGGGTTAAAAATATATTATAATTTTTTTCTTGACTTTTTCCAATCTATCATATTAAGCTCTTATATGTTCAAAGGACCAAATGGAGCAGGTAAGGGAGATAAACCAAGACCTACATCTATATCTAGAAAACAATACGAAGAACGCTGGGATAAAATCTTTAGAAAGGATAAAAAAGATGCCAATAAAAAAACCAAAGAAACCAAGTAAGAAAGAACTAATATACCATATAGCCCTCTTAAGAGATAATATGTTTAAGTTGACTGAAAAAACAATGTTACTAGAATCAGTCATTAATAAATATATAGAAATGAAGAAAGATACGAAAAAATTTAATAAATATTTACTAGACCAAATTGAGGGAGCTAAGAATGAAAAAGCTGAAGAAGCTAAAAAGTAAAACAATGATGCTACCTATAAACGGTCATAACTATAGTATTAGGTTTATATCTGGTGCTAAGGTGGATTTAGGTTCTATTGATTCTGAGATACTAGGAGCAATATCTATGCGTAATTGTGAAATAGTCTTAGAACATGATATGAAAGATAGTAAGCTGTTAGAAGTATTAATTCATGAAGTATTACATGGAATAACACATGGAAGCAGTTTAGACATGACAGAAACACAAGTACAAGTATTAGCAAATAGTTTATACCAAATGGGTTTTGGTGACTATTTATGGAAAAAAGCAGGAGGAAAGTATGATTCCAAACTATGATGCAATAATAAAAAAAGCAAAAGCACTATGCGACGATAAGAATACAGACTATGCACAGGTACAAGAACCGTTTTCTAACTTTGAAATGGTAGAAGCGTTGAAGATATGTGATACATCAACTGGCATTCTTGTTCGTATCTCTGATAAAATAGCTAGAATATCTAATCTATTGAAGAAAGACGGAGAAAGAGCTGTAGCTGAAGAAAAGGTAGAAGACACAATGCTTGATTTAATAAATTATAGCGTAATACTATTGAGCCATACGATGTACAGCAAACAGTATGACTCAGAAAACGGAGAAAGAAATGATTAATCCAGGTAAAATATTAGAACACAATACAAAGAAATCAAAAGTAAACCTACATTGTCTTACTGACATCCATGTAGGGAGTAAGGTATTTGATAGAAGTCTATTTCTAAAAGCAGTAGAAATGATAAAAGATGACCCAAATGCACTTTGGTTTGGAAATGGTGATATGTTGGAGTTTATTCCACCTAATTATCATATACCAGAAGGCGACCAGCTGTTTGATAACAACGAACAGTATGCTCAATTCGTAAAAATGATACGACCTATCATGAATAAGTGTGTGTTTTTACGTGGTGGTAACCATGATACGCTCCGTTCTGTAAGATTAGCAGGAATTGATATAATTCGTGTGCTATGTGACGACCTTGAAGTACCATATTACCCATTTCCAGGGTATGCAGTGATTAATTACAAGCATAATCGCTTCACATTTGCAAGTGGACATGGTAAAAGTGGTGCTAAAAACGGAGATATGGAGCTAATTAGGCTTAGAAACATCTTTCCAGACGCTGATATGTATTATTTGGGACATAACCACCAATTATACGCCAAACCAGTAGATTCTTTTGAAATTATGCAAGATAGCGAAGAAGTAAAGAGACAATGGTTTGTTCGTGGAGGTTCTTTTATAGGATATGCTGAATATGCACGCTATGCTATGTTTGAACCACAAACAAAAGGGTGGGTAGAAATCAGATTAAGCGATAAAGACCCAGAATACATCGTTCATCGTAAATGAAAAAAAGAACTATAAAAGGTAAGGAGCACATTGTATACAACAATATCAACGAGCTCAGGCAGGCTATGCCATTACAAGACGTACTAACCGAGTGGAGGAATGCCCCTATAGGCTCATGGACCTTAACAGATGATGGGCAGGTTTGTGAGGTACTAGAGCGTGGGACAATCAACAACGAACGTTATGTACGCACTGCGATTGGTATGTTTAACTGTGCTCCTACCGTAAAAATGGAAGGCGAGCTAAGAGAGAGTATTTACAAGTTTAGTGGTAAGAACTCTAATACAGTATTTAAAGAAAGAGAAAAGCCTACAAAGAAAGAATTTTTATTTGCTAAGTATATTGCGAAAGGCGATGGAGTGATAGAGTCGTTTAAACGAGCTTATCCTCAAGCTAAGTCAGAGCAGTATATTAAAGAGCAAAGCAGTATGTTGTTGAAAACAGAAAGGATGCAAACATTGATTGATAAAGAAATACAAAAGATATTAGATAAAACAGAGATTACCCCTGAATATCTATTACTAAAGACAAAAGAGATAGTTGATAATATAGAAGCAAGAGATAGCGATAAGATTTCGTCGCTAAAGATGCTAATGGAAATATCAGGTTTATTGGGTAAAAAAGAACAAAAAACAGAATCTATTGCATTGTTTAAGGGTTTTAGTCCTGAGCAACTAGCAGCATTGGAGGGGAATGATGTCAAAAAAATTGCGAGCCAAGAACGAGAAGTTCTTGAAATGCCAGATGTGCGAGAGGAAAGTGAAGGTTCAGAAGTCGCCGATAACGTATAGCGACTTTTTGTTGAATACTATCATGAATGTTCCTATGGAAAAATATGTCACTGTTGATTGTGCTTGTCTTTGTATGTATGACGAAGATATGGACTTAATAGGATTTAGCAAGGAGTTTATTGAAAACAATGGAAAAGCTTAGTATATCTGATAAAGAGAAGCTCATTCACAAAGCTTCTAAGGATTTAATACTGTTTGGTAAGTTATTTTTACCAAATGATTTTTTACATAAATCAGCTTCACCTCCATTTCACTATGACCTTGGTAAAAAATTAATTAGTACAAAACCTGGAGCACGTATTTGTAATGTGCTTCCAAGAGGTTTTGGAAAATCAGTATTAATGAAGGCAGCAATCATGCATAAGCTATGCTATACCCCACAAGACCAGTCTATGTTTATGGCTTGGGTAGCTGAAGAACAAGGTCAGTCTATTGACCATGTAAAGTATATACGTTCACATTTAGAAACAAATCAGGCAATACGACACTACTTTGGTAATTTATGTGGGGGTGATGAAGGCAAGAGATGGACCGAAAAAGACCTTATAACGACAAAAGGGCATCGTATTATAGCAAAAGGTACTTCACAGCGTCTAAGAGGGCGTGCTGAGGTAGATACACGATATACTGGTATTATCTTAGATGACTTTGAATCAGAGCTAAACACAAAGACTGCTATACGTAGAGATGAGATTAAACAATGGATTGTATCTACAGTATACCCATCGCTAGAAGAAAGTCCTGGAAAAGAAGGATGGATATGGTTATCAGGAACGATTGTACACTATGACGCATTCTTACAGAATATTGTAGACGGATGGAAAGACGCAGACAAAAAGAAAAAGTCATACCCATGGGATTTAACATTTATTAGAGCTATAGAAGATGGAAAGGCTGCTTGGGAAGAACAGTTCCCTATATCTAAACTTAATCAGAAAAGACAAGAATACATAGAAGCAGGAAAGATTGACAAGTTTGCACAAGAATATTTAAACGATGCTAGAGATGCTGCTTCGGCTTCTTTTAAGATGGACAATATACATTACCACAATTATGACTTTCATACAGATGGACAATTTACTTACTTAAAAGATGAAAGCGAAATGATACCTATTTACACATATATGGGGGTAGACTTAGCACATACAGCCTCAAGTACATCAGACTATCAAGTAATCGTAGTAATGGGGATAGATGCAAACAAAAATAGATATGTTATAGACTATTATCATGACAAGATACCAGCCTTTGATATGCCAGAGCAGATATTAAAGATGGCAAGAAAATATTCACCAATACGTAGATGTGCTGTAGAGACAGTAGGTGCACAGGAAATGGTAAGAGATATGGTAGAACGTATGGCTAGAAAAGAAAAAAGATTACTTCCTGGTATTAACAAAGGTGTAAGACCTCCACATGGTATAAAAAAAGAAGACAGGTTAGAGATGTCCTTGGGTAGTATTATTAATTCTAAGAAGCTTTACATACGAAAAGAGCACTCTGAGCTCATAGATGAAATCTTTGAATTTCCTAAAGGTAAGCATGATGACTTGCTTGATGGATTGTATTATGCAGACTTCTTTGCAAAACCTCCTAGAAGTAAAGCTATTCAGAACGATGAGTACGAAAGACCTGATGATTTTCCTACGCAAGCACGTACAAAAATAAATTGGATGACAGGATTAAAAATATGAGATTTCGCCCATTGGGTTGTTTTAAATTACAGAGGGTTATGGTATCTGAATATAAAATAGAAGATTACCTAGGCTACTTAAAAAGGGTAGAAGGGTACGCAAATAAAGTAGGGGACAAATTTTTTCCATACGATTCACCTGAAGGTGGATTAAAAACTATTGGGTATGGATACAAGCTAAAAACGCTTGAAGAACAGAATACATTTGAAAAAACAGGTTTAAGTGAAAAAGAGGTAGAAGACCTCCTATGGCATGAAGCACAAGTATCTTTATTAAAAGCAAAGAACTACTGCCTTAGTAAGAATGCGAAATGGACTGAAGTAGACGATAGGCTGAAATACGCCTTAGCCGACTTCTGTTTTAACTTGGGAGGATTAAAAAAGTTCCCAACTACTGCAAAACATTTAATGAAAAACAATGTTGAAGGTGCAATAGAGGATGACCCAGGTAGACCAGGCTTTAAGCAGTATGAGAGAGTTTTTGTAGACACAGAAGGTAAAAGACAAAAGCTTGGTAGAAATAAAGAATTTTATAATGAGTTTTTAAAACCATATATGGAGAAAGCATGAAAATAGATACACAAGGTTTAGGTAGAAGACTATACAATTTTACCAATAAAAAAACAAAAGACTTTATGAAGAGATTTACTGTTAAAGCTGAAAACGAAAGAAGACAGCAGTATAATGCTCAAAGAGATGCAGGAAAAGTAGACTATGTACCATCAAGAGGCGTAATGAAACAAGAAAAAGCTATCAAAGAAGATAGAAAACGCAGACAACAAATGAAGGTTAAATAATGTCAAAAATTCAAGAAGATTCTAAAGCAAGAGAAAATAGAGAAATTTTTCAACGATATGCTGAAGCAAGAAGAGATTGGGATGTAGAGGCTAGAGATGCGATTGATTTTACTTTGGGTAACCATTATACATCTGAAGAATCAGAGATATTACAATCTATTGGTCAAGCTGACTTTACGATTGACAGAATTTATGCAGCCATTGATAAGCTAAAATCATTAATGACATCACGACCTGTAAAGTTTGGTGTTACTGCTAGAGAAGATTCAGACACAAAATTAGCAAATGTGTGGAGAACGTTATTAGAATATATCTATGATATATCCGATGGGCAGCATCACTTCAAACAAGCTGTACACGATTATGCTACTGCTGGTATTGGTTACTTTTATGCTTATATAGAGCCAGAAGCAGATTATGGTAGAGGTGAAGTAATGTTCACGCACGTAAATCCATTTAGAGTGTACGTAGACCCTGCTTCTAGAGACAGGTATTTTAAAGATGCTGCAAATATTTTACTGTCTACAATATTAACAAAAGAACAATTATTAGATTTATACCCAGACGTAGAAGAGTTTCTACCTAATATTGAAACACACAATATGTCTGATTATTATGATGATTACCCTGACTCTCAGCAAAAGAACTCACAGAATGTGTTTACTCCTGCTGAAGTAGAAGATAAAGATTATGAAAGTACAATAGCACAACGTTATCGTATTATTGAACGTTTCAGTAAAGTTAGAGTTCCATACTACAGAGTAGCCGACCAACAAAACAATACTGAATCAATTATGAGTCAAGAAGCGTTTCAGATATTTGCTGCTGAAAATGAAGCTCAGTTCAACAATAACACATACGCTTTTGTAGAAATACCACAAACAAGAATTAAAGTTACAGCATCATTAGGGCAAGTCCTTTTATATGAAACTATATTGGACACTGATACTTATCCTATCGTTCCTATACCAAATATATGGACTAATACACCATATCCTAAATCAGATGTGAATAAAGTTAAAGATATGCAAAGATTGCTGAATAAGCTATTCTCTCTTGCATTATCTCATGCTCAAACTTCTGCTGGTCTAAAACTATTAGTACCACAAGGAAGTGTGGAAAGTATTTCACAACTTGAGAAAGATTGGGCTAATCCTAATGCTGTAATTGAATACGACCCAAGTTTTGGAGAACCACATTTTCCTTCTCCACAACCTTTAACAAGTCAGTTTTATGCTCTTATCAATCAAGTAGAGCGTTATATTGATTTAAACTTTGGTGTTCCAGAGTTATTACAAGGATTTAAAGAAGGTGCACCAAGCAGTGTTCGTGGAACAATGTTGTTAGCACAAATGGGAGAAGGTCGTGGTGCTTCTAAGTTGCGTGACATAGAAATGGGATTGCAACAACTTGGGAAAGTTTTATATCAGATGTCTAAAGAACATTACACATTTGAGAAGAAGTTTAGAATTGTACAACCTAATAATGACATAACACAATTTGCTATTAATAATAGAATGTATGATGATAAAACAAAAGAATTGGTCAAAATAGAAAATGATATTACTTCTGGACAATTTGATGTTCGTGTTGTATCTGGCTCAACAATGCCAAATAACAAACACGCTGAATATCAAATGTATTTAGAAGCATTTCAACTAGGGTTAATTGATAGAACTGAAGCGTTAAAGAAATCGGAAATCTTTGACAAAGAAGGTGTCTTGCAGCGTACTGGAGAAATTCAGAGAGCACAGCAAGTCATAGCTCAATTACAAGACCAAATAAAAGTTCTTTCTGGAGATTTACAGACTGCCCAGAGAGAGTCTATGTCTGACAGAAAACGTGTTGAGGTTCAGAAATTTAAGACTGACCTGAATAAAGTGGTTACTGGGGCAAAGGCTCAACAGAAGGTAAATATAGAAAGAAACAAACGTCAAGAAGAACAACAGGTGCAGGCTGGAATAAATTCATTACTGTCAGAAGATATTGGTGAACAATAAACAGCACATCGTAAGGGAAAAATAAAATGAGTGACGAATATATGAATGAAAATGAAACTTTAGAAGGTTCTGAAACTTCTGAAAATAATGTTATAAGTGAGCCAGAGAGTCAACAGGATTTGAGTTCCGACGTACCACAAGAAGATGATGTACGTAAATTCCAGTCTATGTATGACAAAGCTCAGGCTGAGTTAGACAAAGTAAAACCAGTAGCAAAGCTATTTCAGGACAATCCTGAGCTGGTAGACGTTGTTAGAAACCACTTAACAGGGGGTAAAGGACAGGACAAAGAAATAAAGATAAATGAAGAGGAGTTTAATCCTTGGGATGCGTATACAAACCCAAACAGTAAATCCTATGCATTAAGACAGCAAGAAATTGATGACGCTGTAAGTTCTAGAATGAGTGACTATATGGGTCGCTTAGAGGCACAACGTCAAGTTGATTCTCTTAGAATGAGAGCACAGTCAGAGTTCAAGCTATCTAATAATGATGCAGAAGAGTTCGTAGAGTTTGTAACAAAACCTAAAGACCAACTACCTCTAGACACATTGTTCAATGTATGGAATACAAACAAAAATGGTTTACCACAGTTAAATCAAAATATTGAAAGCGTAAAGCGAACACAACAACGACCAAAATCAGCTGGACTAGTTCAAGGTGGACAACCTCCTAAGAAATCTGATGAGGACAATATGTGGTCCAATATTATGAAAGCAGGTAACCCTAATTCTATACGTGGCAATATTAAAAAATAAAATCGTAAAGGGGAAATAAAATGGCAATAACAAGTGGACAACTTAAAGCAAGTAATCTTACTGCTTCCACTACAGCAACTGGTGCTTCTGGCACTGGTGTTGCTCCTGACCAAAGAAGACTGTTTAACTTCAGTGATAGAATCGCTGAATTAGCACCTGAAGAATCACCATTCTTCGTGTACTTATCAAAAACAGCTAAACTTCCTACTGACGACTCTTTGTTCCGTTATCTTGAAGATAGGTCAAAGATTAGTTATACAAGTAGAGAGTTCTTCATTAAGTCATCTGGCAACCAGACTGTAGTAGCAGGTACTAACTATAATGTAACTGTGGAAACAGATACAGAAAATGGAGCATCTGTAGACTTCCTTGTAAAAGGAATGGTAATCGCAGTAAGAACTATTGGAGACGGTAGTACAGATGCAGGTTATGGAAATGCAATCTTAAGAATAGAATCAGCAGTATCAGATAATGGTGCAGATTCTTCTTTTACAGCTAAATGTATTTCTGTATCAGGTGCTTCTGGTTCTAACGTAATAGCCAATGAAGACAGATGTCAAGTAATTGGTTCAGCATACGCAGAAGGTTCTGGTTCGCCAGACGTATTCTCAGAAAGCATTGACGACGGATTTGGATATACTCAAATCTTCAAAACTGCTGCTGAGGTTACAAATACTGCATACGCAACTCAACTTCGTGGATATTCAAACGAATTTGAAAGAGTGTTAGCTATGAAAATGAGAGAACACAAAATTGATATTGAAAGAGCTATGCTTTTTAATCAAAAAGCAAGAGTAGATGGTATTCAATATTCAGAAGGTCTAGTAGGACACATCATTAAAAACAGTACTTTTAAAGCTGGAGATGCAGATTTAAAATATGAAGCAGGTAAAGCATACGCTAAAACTTATGCTCCAGCTGAATTAACTTATGATGCACTATTAGGTGACTTTGAAGTACTATTTGACCCAGCAAGAGGTGGAAGTAACGAAAGATTAGCATTAGCTTCTCTACCAGTTATTTCTTACTTCAACAAAATGGGTGGAGCAGGATTTGCTGAGAACTCAACAAACGGCTCACAGTACAGATTAAACATGGATGAACTATCAGGACAGTTTGGTCACCAGTTAATGGAAATCAATACTATCCACGGTTCTGTATACATGGTTAAAGAACCATTGTTTAGAGGACACTCATCTGGATTAATGATGATGGCTGATATGAGTAAATTATATTACAGACCATTAGTTGGTAACGGTATTAATAGAGATACTCAAGTTATGACAAATGTACAAAGTGCAGATGAAGACTTGAGAAAAGACATGATTCTTACAGAAGCAGGTCTTGAGGTATGTTTACCAGAATCTCATTACTTAATCAACGTGGAAGGAGTATAACATGGCTAGAAATGCATATTTAGAACAAAATAGTGGTGTTAGTGACTTCAAACTAAAATACGAAGAGATTGCAGCAGCTAGAACTTTAACTGCAGCTGACTCAGGGAAAGTATTCGGAGTTAATCAGGCTTCTGCCTATGAGATTACTTTACCTTTAGCAGCTACAGCAGGTGCTGGTTGGAATGCTAAATTCGTTTTATCAACAGTTGCTGCTAACGCAGTTACTATCGCTAACAATACTGGCGAAGATACTATCGTTGGTATGACAGTTGGTGCAGACGGTGGAGCTGGTAGCTCTGCTGAAACTGCAGTTGATGAAATCGTATTTATTAGTGGTGCAGTATTGGGTGATACAGTTGAATTATTTTGCAACGGAGTAAACTTCTTTGCAAAAGCTGTAGCAAACGATGTAGCACATATTACTATATCATAATACAACAGTCTAAGCTACTGGGGAGGGCGTTTAAACGCTCTCCCAAAAGCTTAAAAGAATTTTAAAATAATAGGAGATAAAAATGGCAGATTATAGTGGAGCAGAAGTAAAAGTAATTATAAACGATATTAGCGTAAAAGCTAGTAGTGTTGATGGTTCATTAGCAAAAGAGGTAAAAACCTTTGTAGCTACATTAACAGATAATACAATTATTTCAATAAACACAGTAAAATTAGATAGCTCAAGAGTTGCTTATATAGTAACCTATATGTAGTATGGCTAAGTGTCAACATTGTAGTACACCAAATCCAGAGGGTCATTTTAATTGTAGGTCTTGTGGTAAACGTGCACATCCATCAAAGTGGAGTACACAGTTTGTTATGAGAGATACTCCTATGGCTACAGCTATTAGAAAAGACCAAATTAGTTTTGGTTCTAAAAATATGGGAGACCATATAAAAGAAACGCAGAAAAAAAATGCGAAAGATAGAGAAAAGAAGATAAACTCACTTATTAAGTGGAAGTAAATTATAGGGACATAAAATGTACGGAAAGACAGTAACTAAAAAAAAGTATGGCAAGAAAAAAAAGAAAGTCAACAAAAAGAAAAAGAAGTAGTAAACCTACTCCTAAAAATAAAGCTTTATACTCAAGGGTAAAATCAGCTGCTAAACGCAAGTTTGATGTTTACCCTTCAGCTTATGCTAACGCATGGTTAGTTAGAGAGTATAAAAAACGTGGTGGTAAGTATTAAAGATGGCGTACAGAGGTGGACTTAGAAAGTGGTTTAGTGAGAACTGGGTAGATATAGGTTCTAAGAAAAAAGGTGGTGGACACAAGAAGTGTGGTCGTAAATCTGCCAAAGGTAGTAAGAGAAAATATCCTAAGTGTGTACCAGCTTCTAAAGCAGCAAGTATGACAGCCTCACAAAAAAAGAGTGCTGTAAGAAGAAAGAGAGCAAAAAAGCAAGGAGTAGGGGGAAAGCCTACAAATGTGCGAACATTTGCTAGAAAAAGAAATGGAAAGAAGAGAGCATAATGGCAAGACCAAGTTTTGGACCACAAGCTAGAAATAGCAACGGAAAGAAGAAAACAAGACAAGGTATGAGCGTAAATACAAAATTTGGAAATAAGATGAGTAGTAA
>Ga0181394_1001072_pt1 | contig 12047 bp, 6 predicted proteins | sample 17SPOviralmetaG_FD_130123 | JGI IMG/M metagenome (GOLD analysis project Ga0181394, IMG submission 130123) | Marine viral communities from the oligotrophic San Pedro Time Series (SPOT) site, San Pedro Channel, CA, USA - 17 SPOT_SRF_2010-11-23 | ecosystem: Environmental > Aquatic > Marine > Strait...
TTTATTCTTTATATGAAGCACTTGAACAGAAAAAGTGGAGTGAAAAAGACGATGCAAAATATATCTCAGGTTCTGGAATGTCTGCTGCAAGAATAAGCAACCCTCAAGCAACAGCATCAGTTGAAAGACAAAGAGATTACACCTTAAACAGTAAAAATAATTTAGAAGCTGCTTCAGATTACCAATCTAAGAAAGAAGGTAGTGGAAGTAGAAAGAAAGGTGCAACAAGTTCTTTAAGAATTAGTAAAAAGAAACCTAAATTAAATACACCGACAAACAACACTCAAAGCGGATTAAACATTTAATAAATTATGACTACTCAAATAGCAACCGATACCGAACTATCCGCAGTGAACTCTATCTTGGGTAGCATTGGTCAATCACCTGTTACTACTTTAGGTACTGTAACTACAGACTCTACTAATACAGGACAAGAAATAGTAAACACTTACGCCAATCCTCAAATTGCATTAATACATGGTCTTCTAATGGAAGTGACTAAAGATGTGCAGAACGAAGGCTGGCATTTCAATAAAGAAGATGATGTAAAAGTTTCTCCTGACACCAATGGTAATTTTATAATTCCTACTAACTATCTTAGGTACGATATCCACGATGGATTGTATGACAGAAATAGAGATGTGGTTAGAAAAAATGGAAAGTTATACGACAACGTTTTACACACAGATGTTTTTACTCAAGATTTCTATTTCGACATAACCTACTTACTTGCTTTTAATGATGTACCTCCAGCAATTCAAAGATACATAATTGCTAGAGCTTCAGTAAGAGCAGCAACACAATTAGTTTCTAATGCAGATTTAGTAAAACTTTTACAACTACAAGAAGCACAGACTAAAGCTACTGCTTTGGAATATGACTGTGAGCAAGGAGATCATAGCTTCTTTGGTTTTCCACATGGAAGTAACTATAGATCTTATCAACCTTACAAAGCACTTATTAGATAATGGCAAACATAACACAAACTATTCCAAATTTAGCTCAGGGTATATCGCAGCAACCTGATGAATACAAAATTCCCGGTCAGGTAAAAGATATGGTAAATGCTTTACCTGACGTCAGCCAAGGATTAACAAAAAGACCTGCTGGAAAGTTTGTGGCATCTTTATCTGATGGTTCAAATAATTCCACAACTAACGGTAGGTGGTTTCATTATTACCGTGATGAGAACGAACAGTACATAGGACAAATAGCACAGAACGGTGTTATTAAAATGTGGGACTGTTTAAGTGGAGCAGAAAAAACTGTAGTCAATGCAATAGGAAATAACAATTACTTGACTCATACTGATGACGAAGATATTCAAACATTAACCTTAAATGATTTTACATATCTAACTAATAGATCTAAAACTACAGCAATGGATACTGCTGGAAATACTTTAGAACCAGACACAAATTTTCAGAAAGAAATTTTTCTGGAGTTAAAAAGTATATCTTATGCAAAACAGTATTCAGTAAATATTTTTGACAACAACACTACTTCAACTGTGACTACAGCTACAAGGATTAATGTTGAACGACTTAGATCAAGTAATAACTACTGTGAGAGTGGAGGTCATATGGTAGATCATGCTTCTCGTGGTACTCAAATACACAGATGTACTGAAGATTCTCTGGACGGTAGAGATGCTTTTGCTCCTAATGTAGGAACTAAAATATTTTCCATAGACAGTGGTATAACTTTGGTTGATGAAGGTGCTGTTGGTGGAGAAAAAACTGATGGAAGTATAACTAATAGATCATATAGTTATTCAGTCAGTGTTTATAACTCATCTAATCAATCTGGTCAGTCTGGTCGTAAAAACTTATATTTTCGGATATCTACAACAGGTCAATCAACACCTTTCGGAGCTGGTAGTAATGTTACTTATCAAGCAAGATATACAACTACATATGATCTACTACATGGAGGCGAAGGTTGGCAGCAAGGTGATTACTTTTATGTATGGATGAAAGATGCTTTTTATAAAGTAAGTATAGAAACTATAAGTACTTCAGTTGTCCAAGGAAACCTTGCTTTAGTTAGACCACAACCAACTCCTTTTGACACGGAAACAACTATTACTGCTGAAAGTATTCTTGGTGATATAAGGTCAGCAATAATAGCTAGTGGTAGTTTTTCTGCTAGTGATATTACTACTATTGGAACTGGAATGCACATAAAACGTAGTTCTGTTTTCAATGCTTCCACTCCAGTAGGTGAACTACTTAATGTGGTTGCCGGGAAAATAAATGATGTAGGTGATTTACCTAGTCAATGTAAGCATGGAATGGTAGTTGAAATAGTTAATAGTGCTGCTGATGAAGATAATCATTTTGTAAAATTCTTTGGTAATAGTGATCGAGATGGTGAAGGTACATGGGAAGAATGTGCTAAGCCGGGAAGAAAAAAGAGGATTCAATATTCCACTATGCCAGTGGTTTTAATAAGAACTGCTGATGGTAACTTTAGATTAACTGAATTAGATGGATCTAGTTATACGATTTCAGGTGTAAGCTATACAGTTCCACAATGGGATGATGCTTTAGTTGGTGATGATATAACTAACCCTGAACCTTCTTTCATAGGTAAACAAATCAACAAGATGTTGTTTTTCCGCAATAGATTATGTCTACTTTCTGATGAAAATATAATTTTATCTAGACCGGGAGATTTCTATAATTTCTTTAATAAGTCAGCTATACAATTTGTAGCTAGTGATCCAATAGATATAGCAGCTAGTTCTGAATACCCAGCAATTTTATATGACGGTATTCAAGTAAACACAGGTTTAGTTTTATTTACTAAAAATCAACAATTTATGCTCACTACTGATAGTGATGTATTCAGCCCTACTACCGCTAAAATTAATGCTCTTTCTTCTTACAACTTTAACTTTGCAACTAACCCTATCTCTCTTGGTACTACAGTAGGTTTTCTAGATAATGCTGGTAAATTCTCTAGGTTCTTTGAGATGACGAATGTTCTTCGAGAAGGAGAACCACAAGTAATTGAACAGAGTGCAGTAGTTTCAAAATTATTTGAAAAAGATTTAAAGCTTATATCTAACTCAAGAGAAAACTCAGTTGTCTTTTTTAGTGAAGAAGGTTCATCTACTCTTTATGGTTATAGATACTTTGACCAAATTGAAGATAGAAAACTAGCGTCTTGGTTTAAATGGACAGTGACAGGAACTATCCAATATCACTGCATGCAAGATGACAATTTATATGTAGTTGTACGTAATAACAATAAGGATCAATTACTGAAATATTCAATAAAGATGGACTCTAATACTTTTGCTTTGGCAGAGAACAGAGTACACCTAGATCATTTAATGTCTACAAGTGGTTGGAGTTATAACGCAACTACTAAAAAATCTACTAAAGCTAAGCCGACTGGTTTAGAAAGCGCAAATCAACTTGCAGCTTATGACGTAGATACTGGTAACAACTTAGGTAGATATGGTCTTATTACTATAAACGATAGTAATTTAGAGTTAGATGGTGATTGGTCTGGTGAGACATTTCTTATTGGATATCAATACACTATGGAAGTTAATCTTCCAACTATCTATTACCTTACTCAAAGTGGTACTACATGGAAAGCCGATACTAGAGCAAATACTATTTTGCATAGAATTAAATTTGGCTTTGGTCCAGTAGGCATTTATGAAACAACTTTAAGTAGAACAGGAAGAGTTGATTATACAGAAGTATTTGAAGTAGCTAGTGCTAACCAATATGTAGCAAACACTGGAGCAATAACTGACGATAATATTTTACGAACAGTTCCTATTTACGACAGAAATATAAACGTAGCTTTAACACTTAAATCAACACACCCAGCTCCAGCCACTGTTCACAACATGACGTGGGAAGGAGTATATACAAAAAATAATTACGAACGTGTTTAACATCACCCTTACCGAACAAGAAATACGTATTTACATGCAATGGCTTAAAAAGAATCGTATGTATAAAGGTATGAAACTACCCCTAGGTAATCCTTGGGAATCTTGGATGCAAGATACTTTGGATAAATTAAACAACATTATAAATGAGTAAACATATTCACCCAGCAACTACAGAAGCTGCACTTCGTGTGGCTTCTAATTTATTACCTGATGATTATCGGGAAGTTGTAGAAGGTCATGGACATGACCCTTTAAATGCTCTGGTTGTCGGAGTACAAAACTCTGAGTCAGTTTATTTTACTAACCCAGATAATGAGATATGTGGCATTGCAGGCGTCTATGAAAATGGAGCAATCTGGATGTTATGTACTCCATTTATTTTAGATTATCCACATACCTTTGCTAGAGAAGCAAAGCGTTTTGTGAAGTCAAGACAAGACAAGTTACTGTGGAACATTGTTGACGAAAGAAACAAAGTCCATATCAAGTTACTTAGGTTTTTAGGTTTTAAATTTCTTAGGAGATTTCCCTACGGACCAAACAAATTATCCTTTATAGAATTTGTACGAATATGTGCAGTCCAGCAGCAATAGGACCAGCAGTGGGAGCGATAGGCTCCGCGATGGGAGCTTCTCAAGCAAACAAAGAGAAGCGAAGACAATACGAACATCAGCTTAAAGTCCGAGAACGTAAGTGGATGCAATCAAGAACTACTTACGCAACTAAAAAAGTACAGTTTGAACAAGAAGTTGATTTTGCAAATATTGCAGCTCAACGTGCTTATTCAAGAACACAGAAATCTCTTTATGATGCCAGAGCAATGGCACTTATACAAAACGAAAGTGACTTCAAATCTAGTCTTCAAGAAGAAGGTTTGATTGAAGCAAGAGCAGCCGAAAGAGGTGTAAGAGGTAAGAGTATAGCTAGAGCCTTAGTGCAAAATGCTCAAGGTTTAGGAATAAAACAAGCTATGCGTAGAAGAGGTTTAACAGCTTCTTACTACGAAGGTCGACAAAATATGGAGGATGTCAATAGACGTCTAAAAGGTACTGTAAGAAAGTCCTTTGGAAAAGTAGCACTTCAACCAATAGCAGATATGGCACCACCAAAACCAGTAATGCAAAACGTAGGTTTAACACTCATGCTTGGCATGGGACAGGCACTAGGTGCTGGTTTATCAGATTAAAACTAATCATTAAAAAACTATGGCAGAAATTCCTAGATACGAGGTCGATTCAGGAGACTTTACACCCGAAGAAATATTAGACGTTATACCTGAACAAGAACGTCTAGACAAACAAGTCCAAAACGACGAAGAAAGATATCTCCGTCAACTAGAACAGAATGCAGAAGATAGAATTCGCAACACTGAAAAGATGTGGGGTGGTCTAGCTAAACTCTCTGGTAAGGTTGGTGACATATTAAAAGAAAAACAAGACAAACATAGAAAAGAAAAAAGTACAGCATTAAAAAATAGAGTTTTAATGTATGGTGTTGGTGAAAATTTAGCAGCACACTTTAGTTCTGAGAAAAGAGATCTCTTTGACGAAAGTGTAAAGATACATAAAACAGCCAGTCAGATTGAATCTCTTGGAGACCTTGTAACTGCTGAAGATTATAGGGACATGTCTCAATGGGAACAAGAAGCAATACAAGAAGAGTACGCTAGGAAAAAAGGTGCAGGCTATGGTGAGTTTGTAAACAATGCTAAATTAACTACTTCAATAGAAGTAACTGATGCAGACGGTTCAGTTAGAACAGTAAAATTTGCACAAAAACCAAGTGATTATCAACCAACTGCGGCTGAAATGGCAGCTCTTAATCAGAAAGTCCAATATCAATTTGCTGCACAATTAGAGGGAATTGATAATGAAGGATTGATTGCTGAGCAAGTCAGACCACATGTGCTTACTTACAATCAACAACTACAAAGTCAAGCAGTCACAGATAGAGCTAATGCTAGAAAAACTATAGATCATAACCAGTCGTTAGTAGATATGACCTCAAAGGTTGGGGATAGTCCAGAAACTGGCTTTGACTTTTATCAAGACTATACAACGATGTATATGTCTAAAAATAAGGGTGCAACTATGTTGGAAGCTAATACTCAATTTGGTATGGATTTAGTTACTCAAGTACAGAATGGTCAAATATCATATCCAAAAGCTATGGCTACAATTTACCACTTAGGTGAAGGAGGAAAAGGAAAGTTTGCAATTAAAGATGCAAGTGGATTAAGTCTTCTTGAAACTCAACTAGCTGCTGCTTCTGTTAAATATGAAGAAGTAAAAGCAACACAGTTGACTGCACAAGCTACTGGGGATGTAGCTTATTTAAAAGATATGGGTCCCATAAGTAGCGAGCAAGCAACAGTCCTTACTGAAGCATTTAATACTAAATATAAAGGTAATATCCCTTCCATAATTAGAAATAAATTAAAAGGATATCGTCCTGATGATGAAGCGATAGCTGATTTAGAAACGTGGAAACGGGCGCAAGGCGACAAACTTTATGGCTACCAATTAAGAAATGTCAGTAATGCAGTTTACGACAAATATAAAGGATTCTTGGTGGGTGCTGGTGGTCCTACAGAAAATGGGACAAGTGCTTATAAATTAAATCAAAAACTATTTGATGCTAAAACTCAAAACATCTTAAAAAGTAATTATGGTGTAGGAGATATTAAATCAGAAAACTTTTTATATTTAAGAGCAAATGTTGAAGAGATATATAACGATGCTTACAACGTACAAATTGCAGCAGGATATGATCCTGCAACAGCTAATAAAACTGCAATGGGAGCCGTCGATACTTTTCTGGCTGATCCAGATGCAGTAGCTGAAGCTCAAAAAGCAGATAACACTATTTCTCAAGAAGAAGAACGATATGTCGATGACGTTTCCACAGGCAGAGATCAAGGAAAAAATAATCAATGGAAGACATCAAGAATGTCTATGGCAGGACAACGAGCTGATGAAGAATTATTAGCTTGGTCAAATAGTCCTGATAGACGTGTTGCAGATATGCCTAGATATTATGTTGATGTAGCTAGACAACTTGGTATAGCTCCAGAAACTTTTGGCTTGGCACAAGCAGCTTTGATAACACAAGAACCATTTGATGATAAAGGTCTTGCAAAGGAGATGACAGAGGACAAATCAATACTTCAACTTATATTCAAGAATCCAAATACATATTCTGTTATTCAGGGTGTAATGATGCTTGAACAAGAAGGCGAGGAAGTAACAAAAGACAATTCATTATTTAACAATCCAAGTGTGACGAACGAAGACATTTAACTGCGGTGGTGTCTCGAAGTTGACACTTATTTTACCGAGGTAACAATGGACGAAGATCAATCATTAGAGATCGAAATTACAGATGGGGGCTACTCTGAAGAAGAGATAAATGCTGCGGCAGAAGCCCAACGAAAAGCACAAGAACAACAACAACAATATAGTAACGATTTAAAACAACAAGAACTACAAAATAAACAAGCACAAGAACAACTATTAGTTGAACAAGAGGAAAACAGAAAAGCTAATCTTGGTGACTACATAAAAGATACTGGAGTTGGTGTTGTAGCTGGTGTCCAAGACACTGCTTCTTCTTTAATAACCATGCCAGAAAGAATCATTGATTACTTTACTGGAGAAATGGCAGAGGAAGGTAAGGACTATAAACCTGAATGGGATGATTGGTTTGTAGATGATGAGAATCCTTTAGAAACCAAAACTTGGTGGGGAGGACTAATAAGAGGTGTAACTCATGTTGGTACAACTCTTGCAGTCCCTATCCCGGGAGCTGGAAAACTAGGAAGTATTGCAAAGTTAGCTTCTGTAGCTAAAGGAGCAAAGGGAGCAAAAGCAGTAGGAGCTGGTTTAACAGTAGGTAAGAATGCACCTAAAGCTTTGAAAGCTGCTAGGAAAGCAAGAATAGCTGCACATAGATTAAAGGTAACTCCTAAATTTAAAATCCTTGGAAACACAAAACAACTCACTGGACGTAACTTATTAAAAGGTGCGGCAACTGGTGCGAAGTTTGACATCATGTCTAAAACATCTCAAGACGATAACGTTACAGGAATGCTAAAAGAACGATGGGGATGGTTAGACACTCCATTAGCCACTAAAGAACACGATCATCCTGCTATGAAAACATTGAAAAATGTCGTAGAAGGTATGGCTATAGGAGTTGTATTTGACAACCTTATCCACGTAATTGGTGGAGGTTTAAAAGGATCTGGTAAAGCTATCGTTAGAAATGCTAAAGGAAAAGAAGAAGTAGTTGATTTAAAACAAGTTACTGATGTTAGAGCTGAAAGTGTTCGAGATCAGGTAGCAGAAAAAGGGATGAAACAACTTGAACTTCCCGGATTCGGTGCTTATAAAAATCCTAAAATTAAACAACAACATCAAGGTAATCCGACATCACTTGAATCAATAGAATCTGCTGCTAAGTCTTTAGATGATATAGAAACAAAGTGGGGAGCTGAAGATGGTTCTGCTGGTTCTATTCTTTCTAATGTAGAAGTAGACAGAATAGCTGTAAGTTCAGGAGAAGCTAGAAAAACTATAAAAGAAGTTTTAAAAAGAGGAGTTAGTGAAGGTTACCTTAAAGGTCTTGACGAAACTGCTGCTAGACAAGGAATACCAAAAGAAGTTTATTATGCCAAAGTTTCCAAATTAGCAAAAGAGATTTACGAAGGAAGAAATACTTCTGACTTTACTCCTGATGAATTCTGGGCACAGGTTAATAAAGAAAAAATCAGCCGCACAGGTAGTCAAGAGTATGATTTCATAGCTGGAGAAATGGCTCCAATTATAGATGCTGTTAATGGAACTCTTATGAAAGAAATAAGAGATCTCGGTATTACAGGTAGAGAACTTGAAAACATCTATGACCTCAGAAGTGTAGATGGACCAGCACAACAATTAGGTGAAAAACTTATAGCTGGTTTAAGAATGCGAGCTATTCAAAAAGCTGAACTATCACAACAATTTAGAGAACTTGGAGATCGTGCTACCCGAAAACAGATTGATGAAATAGTAGATCAAAACGTACAACAGAGTATTGATGCTTTTAGATTAGCTATGAAAATAGCACCTGAAGAAGGTGGAGATGAATTATTTAAAACTATCTTTGAAGGTATCTCTATGGCTAAAGGAGTTCATACCTTAGATGATTTTGATGCTTTTATGAAGTACAAACTTAAAGGTGGAGAATGGAAAGGAGGAGCTAAACAGACTGGAGCTTTAATAAAAGAGTTAGGTTCTGTATTTACTCATAGTGTTTTGTCTGGACCTAAAACATCAATGCGAGCAGTTATGGGTACAGCTACTGCAACATTTGCACGTCCAATGGCGATGGCACTTGGTGGAGCTTTAAAAGGTGACGTTACAACTATGAGAGCTGGTTTAGCAAGTTTAAATGCTATGCGTGAAGTAATTCCAGAATCTTTTCAATTATTTAAATCAAGACTTAATAGCTATTGGAGTGGCGATATATCATCTATGAAAACTAGATATATCGAAAAAACAAAAGCAGACGATCAATGGGCGATGTATGGTCATTGGGTTGAAACCTCTGAAGGTGCAGGCTTAATGGATAAGCTTGTTTACAGAATGGCTAATATGGCTCGATGGGCAAACAACACTAATATGTTTACCTACTCCACTAAAATCATGGCAGCAACTGATGATTCGTTTGGATTAATAATTGGTAGAGCGAGAGCTAGAGAAAAAGCATTTTTAGAAGCAACTGAACAAATGGGTGAAGGAGGTTTTAAAAACTTCGATGCTGCATTTTTCAAAGATGCTGAAGATAAATTTAATGCAAAGATATTTGATAACGATGGAAACTTAACTGACGAAGCAGCAAAATATACAAAGAGAGAAGCTACTTTAACTCAGGACTTATCTGGATTTGCTAAGAATTTAGAAAGTACTTTTAATAGTGCACCATGGGCAAGACCATTCTTCTTATTTGCAAGAACTGGTATTAACGGTTTAAGTTTAACTGCTAAACATACTCCCGGATTTAACTTTCTTGTAAAAGAATTTAACGAGATAGCATTTACTAAACCTACTGCTAACTTAGAACACTTAGCTAAATACGGTATTAATAATTCTAGAGATTTACTGACTGCACAGACTGTGCAACAGGGAAGACTCGCTATGGGTACATCAGCATTGTTTATGGCTGGTCAAGCTTTTCTTGGTGGTAATTTACATGGTAATGGACCAACAGATAGAAAGAAAAGACAGTCATGGATGGATATGGGATGGAAACCTAGAACAGTTAAGATAGCTGGTCAATGGGTAAGTTATGACGCTTTTGAACCTTACAATCAGATACTTGCTTTAGTAGGTGACATTGGAGATCACACAGAATTAATGGGTGAAGAATGGGCTGAAGATAAATTTATGAAATTATCAATGGCTTTAGCTTCAACTGTTACAAGTAAATCATATTTAGCAGGATTACAATCCTTTGTTGATTTATTTTCAGGTGCTCCCGGACAGCAAAATAGAATAGTCGCTTCTTTAATGAACAACTCTATTCCATTATCTAGTCTTAGAAATGAGATAGGTAAAGTGCTTAATCCACATACAAAAGAACTAGGTTCAGATGTTTGGAGTTCTATCAGAAATAGAAACTTAGCTACTGAAGGTTTAGCAGGAGAAGATGCACTTACTAACAAATATGACATCCTAACTGGAGATCCTATAAAAGATCATAATTTTATGACTCGTATGTTTAATGCGATATCACCAGTTCAATTTAATTTAGATTATTCACCGGGTAGAGAATTTCTTTTTAACAGTGGATATGACTTAAGAACAGTAGGATATAGTGCTCCTGATGGAACAGATTTAAGTGATTCACCAAAAATAAGATCAAGGTTTCAAAAGGCTTTAGGAGATCAAAAGCTTATAAAGCAGTTTGAAAGATTAGCGGCAGATCCAAGAATGCAACTATCTATAGCAAGAATGCAAGCTAAAAGGAAAAATGGTGAAGCTGATTTAAATCCAAAAGATTTTCCTCACGTTAAAGCAATAACTACATTATTTAATAGTGCGAAAAGAAAAGCTTGGGCAAAGATAAATCAGGATGAAGATGTGCAATTATTGATTGCAGAAGAAAAAGAATATGAGAGAAGAAGATATAACTCTTCTCAAGAAACGATTGAAGCAATGATAAACATACCTAAATAAATCCACCGCCAAACCCTTATCTCATAAGAGAAATTAAATGGCAACTACATATACTGACAACGGCGGAGGTGCGGCTAATGGTTCCGATTTGGAATTTACGTTCACCTTCCCGGTCATACAAACTGAAGATGTAAAAGTTGCACTCAACTCAGTAGTGCAAGCGACAACTAAATATGCTGTTAATCTAAGCAGCAACCCTACAAAAATAACTTTTAACAACACCAGTATCACTAGCTCTTTACAAGAGACTTCAGGTGCTCCTAAGAGTGGTGTTACTGTAAGAGTATTTAGACAAACAACTGTTGGTAAAACTAATGGTGATGAAGATCCTAAAGCTGTATTCGCTGCTGGTTCTTCTATCCGTGCTATTGATTTAAATGCCAACCAAGAACAAGCGTTATATGCAATACATGAGTTACAAGATCAACCAATAACTGATGCTGATTTAGGCGTAGGATGTGTCACCTCTACCGCTATTGCAGACGGAACTATTGCAACAGTAGACATAGCAGACAGTGCTATCACTACTGCAAAGATTAATGCAGACGCAATAACTGGAGCAAAGATAGCTGATGACCAGATCAATTCCGAACACTATGTAGACGGAAGTATCGACACACAGCATATAGCTGACAGTCAAATTACTTCTGTAAAAATAGCTGACGGAACAATAGTTGCTGGAGACTTAGCAAGTAATTCTGTTACTACAGCAAAGATAACTGACGCTAATGTGACGACTGCAAAGATAGCAGACTCTAATGTCACTACAGCTAAGATTGCTGACTCTAATGTCACCACTGCAAAAATAGCTGATAGCAACGTTACTACTGCAAAGATTGCAAACAGCAATGTAACTACAGCAAAGATAGCAGCAGACAATATAACAAGTGCATTAATAGCTGACGATCAAA
>Ga0181394_1001073_pt1 | contig 12044 bp, 14 predicted proteins | sample 17SPOviralmetaG_FD_130123 | JGI IMG/M metagenome (GOLD analysis project Ga0181394, IMG submission 130123) | Marine viral communities from the oligotrophic San Pedro Time Series (SPOT) site, San Pedro Channel, CA, USA - 17 SPOT_SRF_2010-11-23 | ecosystem: Environmental > Aquatic > Marine > Strait...
AAGTCAAGTTGTTAGTAAAGAACAACTTATAAATGTTCTTGTTTTAAATCGTCCCATAGGTGCTTACTATGTGTTTGGTGGATGGTATGGTGTTACGACACAATTAATACTTGACAATCTTGATGCCTGTGTTAGAAACGTGTATAGTGTTGATTCGGATCCTTATTGTGCCTGGGTAATTAATGACGTTGTAAAGTCTGATAAGGTTGAGGCAGTTACACATGAGATGTCTGACTATGAATATCCTGAGAAGCCGGCATGTGTCATAAATTGTGTAACTGAACATATTACACAAGAAACTTTTGACAAGTGGTGGGATAAAATACCTGAAGGCACAATGTATGTATTGCAAGGCAATGACTTCTGGGAATCTCCTGACCATATTAGATGTGCCGCTAACTTTGATGACTTTAAAACAATACATCACTGTAAAAATATATTAGGTGAGAAGGAATGGGATTGTGATGGCTTTACTCGGTATATGGTCTGGGGACATAAATGATATCACTGATTACAACCTATTATAATGAGCCCCAACATCTTATTCCTTTTTTAGAAAATGAATGTAGTAATATTTTTACAGAAGTAATTGTTGTTGATGATGGTTCACAAATATACCCTGCTAAAAATATTATGAAATCCTTTGACGATCCTAGATTCAAACTGTATCGTATTAAAGAAGATCTAGGATTTAATTCTCACGGCGCACGAAACTTGGCAATGAAACAATGCACAAATGAATGGGCTATGCTTGTTGATATTGACAGAGTAGGCATGGGAAGATTTGTCAATATATTAGAACGTTATGTTTTGAGTGCAAAAGATAAGGAATATTTTAATTGGTTTCTACAAAATGAAGAAGAACCTACGCATAATGATTATTGTATTCGTGTTGACGACTTTTGGATATCGGGCGGATATGATGAAGAGTTTGTAAATTGGCATTTTGGTGATAGACTTTTTATTGACAGATTAAATTCATACATGTATCCTACATCTATTCCGTATGAATTATCTGCATCCCGAGGAGCCAGAAAAACGTCACATGGGGATGTTGCTATAACAACATATCCCGATGATAAAACCTTGATACAGCCTAAATGTGATAAAAGTAGAAAACAAGAAATTGTGGATGCTGTTGGTTGGCGTAATGATAATAAACATTTGTGGATAAGAGATAATATTCTACAGTTTGAATGGGAACGTGTATTATGAATGAGGATGAAGTAAAAAGAGCATTAGCTTTTAGAGATAGAATGGAGGATGAAATTAGTCCTTCATTTTGTTTGGCTAAATGGCATCATACTACGATATATCTGCAGACAGGCATGACACACTCATGCTATCATCCTTCACCACATAAAATACCCTTGGAAGGTCTTGCTGAGAATCCTTCTATGTTGCATAACACACCTCAAAAGAAATTAGAACGTAAACAAATGCTTGAGGGTGAAAAGCCAAGTGGTTGTCAGTATTGTTGGAATGTAGAATGCTTAGGCAAGGACTATCTGTCAGATAGAGTAATACGTTCTGCAAGTTTGTATCGCCCAGAACGTGTTGAGGAAATTAAAACAAAAGATTGGGACTTTGATGTTAATCCAGATTATATTGAAATTGCATTTAGTAATGAATGTAATTTTAAGTGTGGTTATTGTCACCCTAATTCATCTTCTAGTTTTATGAATGAAATTAAAAAACATGGACCATATGATATGGTTGCAAATCATAGACTGGATATTGATTGGTTCAATGCGTTTGAGGAGGATGATAATCCTTATGTAAAAGCATGGTGGGAATGGTGGCCTGAGGTTTCTAAAACTTTAAGTATTTTGCGTATTACGGGCGGCGAACCTCTAATGCACAAAAGCACATGGCGTTTGTTTGAGGAGTTAAAACAAACACCTAAGCCTCACATGTCGCTAAACATTAATACAAACTTGGGTGTAAAGACTGCATTTGTTGAACGTCTTGCTGAAAACGCAAATGAAATACGAGAAAAAAATTGTGTAAAAGACTTTACAATATACACAAGTATTGATTGTTGGAATGAAAGAGCTGAGTATATTAGAACAGGTTTGGATCTTGAGTTATGGGAGAAAAACTTAGATACATATGCCACTATTGCAAAAACACCGGTTAATCTTATGATTACTTTTAATGCACTAACTGTTACAACCTTCAAATCCTTGTTGGAGAAAATTTTAGAATGGCGTGAAAAATATGAGGGTGTTATTGTGCCTCAAACACCTTCAAAGAGAACAATTAGATTTGACACACCTTATCTTAAGGAACCTTTACATTATGATATGAACATTCTTCCCAAGGATGAATTTATGCCTTATATGACTGAGGCACTTGCATTTATTTTTGAAAATGTAGATGATGACGATCCTACAATGTTTCAGACTGCGGAGTTTGAAAAGTTTAGACGTGTCCATGACTATATGCAAACAAGTGATTATTCACAAGATAAACTTTATGAAGGACGTAGGGACTTTTATAACTGGTTTAATGAGTATGACCGAAGACGTAATACAAACTTCTTAGAAACATTTCCTGAATACGAACAATTTTTCAATTACTGTGCTACTTTAAAATAGTTCTGTCTTTTCTAAAACTTTCAACCTTTTCAAGATTCCATTGTTGAATGTTGTGCGACCATTTTACAATTGCTCGAAGTTCTTTGTCTGGCAATTCATCTATGTGTGTTATTAGTTCACAAATTTTAATAAATCTGTCTGTATGATTTTCAATTTCATCATATGACTCGTCCCAAAAATCATGATATGTTTTAAATCCTAAATCTTTCATATATTGCAATGTGTGAGGTGGTGCTACCAATACAAAAGGCATACACATACGCATAGGGTCAAATGTTTTTTCACTAAAATATGCTGTGGGTTGACCATATCTAGTTTCATTTACAATTGCTACACAGGAGTCAGCCATTGCTTTAGGCATTTCCGAAGATAACAAGTTTTGTGTAATAATAGCTTGTCCACAATACTCGAATGAATCTATTAGGACTGCTCCCTCAAGATCAATACTATATTCTCGGTGCCTAAATTTTTTCCAGTTTTCCTTAAAAGTTTTTGACAGTTTGTCTGCTTCCAACCATGCAAAATTTTCAACTTCCATATTGCGTGGAAAGTTGAAGTGCCAACTAAATCTTCCACTTCTATTTTGTAGGTGGTTCATAATCATAGCTCTATGTAATGCAAATCTTTTGTTGGCACAAAAGAACTTATGATGTTTGGTAAGACCCTGCCCTGTTCTTGGATCTACATTGTCCAATCCCAAACCTATATTGCCTACTTGTCTAAGAAATAAATCGAAGCAATGTAATTCTAGTTCTGGGTAAAATTTTTCATAACATATATTATAGTCTGATGTAAACACTCTTATTTTTAGATTGTGTATTCTTGCAAGTTTAGCCAAACTATCTAATTCATATGAACGTAGATTATCATTTTCTTCCCACAAATCTTCATGGTAAAATGAGCAGTTTATTCCTTTTTGTTGATGATAAAATGTTGAGGGTTCATACAAATAAAAATCTATATCTGTAAGATTTGAAAAATCCATATCCCCATAGTCTATTCTTTCAATACCTCCACCTGTCCATATGAAAGTTGGTTTGTCACTGAATATGTCAAAAAAGTTTTCATTTTTATATTGATCAAACATACCCATTTTATCTTCACGCCCAGGAACATTAAGATAAAATAATTCCACAGAAAACATTATATAACTCCTGTAATTTGTAATGTGTATCTATCTACTGTTCCTATATTGCTTGCACTGTGAGGAACATCTCCTTGCCAAACAATTGTATCCCCGGCCGACCAGTTTACAATTGCAGTTTTGTTTATCTCAAAATAATGACCGGACTGCCAGTCCTCTAGAAATATGACTGCCCTATATACCTGTTCATATTCAACATCGAATACCTCACAATATTTTTTATAGTGATCTACATGTATGGGCATTATATCCAATGTTTTCATTTTGTAAAAAACATAACCACAATTTTTAAGATTAAGATACTTAGAAACATCCTCAACCCACTGAGGCATATCATCGGGATATCCATACATGGCTCCGTATGTTCTATCGTGATTATATCCTTGGGCTCGCCAAATATCCTGTTGCAAACCTTCTATAGGGTCATCTTTGTAATTAAAATGTTTGAAAGAGGTGTCCCATATAACTGGGATTTCTGTTTTATAATACACGTTCAATATCCAATGTCACACAATGATGCCCGCCGCCTAGTGTTCTGCTGTGTCTCAAATCAACACCTATTGATTCTACACCTCGCTTCTGCAGTTCACTTCTAAGATGTTCTTGCTTAGGGTCACAAATTACAAGTTGCGGATTTACTGATAGAAAATTTAATCCTATGTAATTACTCGCATATGGATATTTATAGAAACTTTGTTCCGCCATTTCATTACTTGTTATAGGTATAATTTCCCAATCTTCAAATATACTTGGCATATTTTCTTTGGTTATACGATCTGCGTTTATTACAACAAGCCCTTCACGCACAGGGACAATAGTGCTATCAATATGAACGCCACTATAAATGTTTTCTAGTATATGGACTTTTTTATGTGGAAAGGTTAGTGCTAACCACAGTCCTCCCTCAACATTTCCGCTTGAACTTACTAGGTATAAAAGATCTTTCCCTAGTCTGCACACATTTGCCGCGTCAAAGAAAACTTCTTCATCCTCGTTGTGATGTAGGGTTGTAAAGTTTTCCCTTATTGCTTCTATCTCGGGCATTCGTGTAGGATAAACCATAGGAGCATCAACTACAATATCATCTACAATTAGGATTCTATCTCTCGGGCAGTAGTTATACATGCCGTCAAAAGATTCAAAGTCCATATCCTTGGGTCTTACAACTTTAACGCCAAGGGACTTCAATGTATCTGAAAATAATTCTAAGTCTTCATTTGCTTCGTCAATAATACTTTGAGGAAACTTACCTTTAGGCACAGGTGTTTCTTGCCATGCTGTTGTTGATTCAAGTTCTCTAAACTTGGGACATTCGCTAGGCAATCTTGCGTTTGTTGCAGAGCCGACAATGATGGACTTTAAAGTGTCCCATTCGTTACTTGATGATATTAACATTTCTTAGATCCGGATATTTTACAAACTGTTTTTGTTCTTTTACTGTTTCTAACATTTCACTTCCTACTATTGCTTCTTCAATTGTAGGCCTGTAGTGATATCCTACTCGGAATGTTTCCTGTTTTTCCCATGGTGATATGGTTAGATCTCTGCCGTCATAAGACATTTCTTTTAATATTTTGTATATGTATTTGTTGTCCAGTAATATTGCACCACCTCTACCTATTTCGAGGGGCTTGTTGTGACCAAAACTAAGACACTGTAATTGACCTGCTCTATACATATATCTTTCTAAACGTCTTGCACTATCCCAGATATTGGTATTCTTAAAATTATATTCTCCAATCCACTCTTGACTTTCTTCATTTAGGTATGTATAGTTAATTTTAAGTTTGTGCATAAGCATGGGAATACTTAAATATGTAAAGGGTGTAAAACTGACGTTAGCATATTGCTTATAAATAAAACAAAGTTCTATAGCATGAGTGCAACAATCGGTTGCAACTACATATGGTGCCCCAGTGAATTGTGAAAGATTTTTTTCAAACTCAAAAATATCATCAAACATAAAATTATTTATACGGAGATTTTATGCAGATTAGTTTTATTGGATTAGGTAAACTAGGTTTGCCATGTGCAGAAGTTATTGCACAAAAAGGACATATTGTTCACGGCTATGATATTGATTCCAGTATCAAGACAAAAGGCGTCTTTCAGTTTCCTACGATAGCCGGGGCAGTTCAAGACTCGGACATTGTATTTGTCGCTGTGCCTACACCTCACGATCCTATGTATGATGGTCGTGAACCCGCACATCACTTGCCTCCAAAAGATTTTGATTATAGTATTGTAAATGAAGTTCTTGATGAATGTAATAAACACATGACACAAAGACAACTTCTTGTTTTGATAAGCACTGTCTTACCAGGCACAGTTCGTCGCGAGTTTGTTCATCGAACAAACAATACACGGTTTCTTTACAATCCTTATCTTATTGCCATGGGAACAGTTGGTTGGGATATGGTAAATCCTGAAATGGTTATGATAGGCACCGAAGAGGGAGATGAAATGGATGGTGATGCCACTATGCTTATCAACTTCTATAGAACTATTATGGAAAATAGACCTCGATATATTGTAGGAACATGGGACGAATGTGAATGTATTAAAGTTTTTTATAATACCTTTATTAGTGCTAAAATAGGCTTGGTAAATATGATACAGGACGTTGCACAAAAACAAGGTAATATTGATGTAGACGTTGTTACTGAGGCACTTGCAAACAGCACACAAAGAATTATGTCGCCTGCATATATGAAAGCAGGTATGGGGGATGGTGGTGCTTGTCACCCAAGGGATAATATTGCATTAAGATACATGGCACAAGAGTTAGACCTTGGTTATGATTTGTTTGGTGAAATTATGAAAGCCAGAGATATACAAGCAAAGAATATGGCTGAGGAAATTTTAAAACATGGTGAAAACATTAAGTTTACTTCCAATTCTTACAAGCCGGGTGTTAATTATACGGAAGGAAGTTATAGTCTCTTAGTTCAACATTATGTAACTGAATTGGGAGGTAATATTGTTACTACATTACCAGATGTTGTTGTTAGAGTTCATCCTGAAGATGAAATAACTGAATCTCACGACATTTACATATTTGACCCATGGAAAAATTATGGAAATACACGTTGATACATTAATAAAAAGAGTCGAAGGGTATTGTAATCTGGATAGTGAGTGGCATCCAGATGATAGCTTAGAACTTTTCCTAGAAAATAAAGATCGTGTTTCTGCATATTATAAAAGCGGTCCTACTATACACTATAAATGTAACTCTTTGGGTTATAGGTGTGATGAATTAGAATCATATAAAAAACGTAACTTTATATTAGTATTTGGGTGCAGTTATACAGAGGGTGTTTCATTACATGAAAAGGATGTGTGGCATTCTATTATCGGTAAGGAACTAGGATTGCCTGTAATGAATTTGGGTATGGCAGGCATAGGTCCAGATCTTGTTGCGTTAAATACCATACAATATTTTAAAACTAAGTTACCTAAACCCAAACATGTAATATATCAATGGCCTTCACCTTTAAGAAAAAGTTTTGCATATGATGAAAAATATTTTCATTGTCTTTTACCTGACCAGTATGATGACCATATCTATGAAGCTCATAAACGGGATTCAACATGGTATGCAACAAGATTTCTAACTAGGAGGGAACATGCACATTGGGACTTTTATCAATATGTAAATATGTGTGATGCACTTTGGAAAAATGATGGCATTACTCCTATTCATTGGGCTCTTGATACTGATATAATTGACCCTGAAAATATTACTAAAATTAGAGACCAAATAATAATGGCTCAGACTACCATGATTGATAAGGGAAGAGATTGCTCGCATCCTGGAAGAGAATGTCACAAAGAATTAGTTACACACTTAAAGGAGCACGATGATGTTCAAAAAATTTATAATATGGCTTGAGGAAATTAAAGAACGCAGACTTATTAAAAAACGTATTGCGGAAGCCAGAAAAAAAGATCCGTTTATCTACAAATGATTAAGTGGGGCGTATCTGCAGGAACACATGATGCATCTTTGACTGTTGTTGAAGATGATAAGATCCTTTTTGCAAGTCATTCTGAAAGATATAGTCGAATTAAAAATGACGCACATCTTAATGATAAACTTGTTGCGGACGCTCTATCTTATGGTGAACCTGAAAAGGTATATTGGTATGAAAACCCTATATTGAAAGCGGGTAGGAAATTATATGCAGGTCAGGATGAAATATGGTTGAATCCTAAATCCTATCTGAAAAAATATGGTATTAACACAAAAGTAAAATGGAGTTTACATCATGAAAGTCATGCGGCGGCTGGTTACTACACTAGTCCATTTGATAGTTCTGCCATTTTGGTCATTGATGCTATTGGTGAGTTTGACACTACTAGCATTTGGCTGGGGAAAACAGGACTACAAAAACTTTATAGCCGGAAATATCCGACATCACTAGGATTATTTTATTCTGCTATTACAGATCGTGTAGGATTAAAACCTAATGAGGATGAATATATCCTTATGGGTATGGCAGCCTATGGACGCCCTCGTTGGTGTGTAGAAATGCGCCTCATGTTACATAATGGGTATAACTTTCACCGAGGTTGCCGAGAAGCGTTTAAGGGTGCAAGAGACGAGGATTTGGCTTGCTCTGCACAGATTGTATATGAAGAAGAGTTGGAGAAATTACTTGTTTTAACAAAACAACTTACAAATCAAGATAATCTTGTTCTTATGGGTGGATGTGCATTGAACTGTCTTGCAAATCGCTTTATTAATAAATACTTCAACCATGTTTGGATAATGCCTAACCCAGGTGATGCGGGTTCTTCTCTTGGCGCTATAGCTGCCGGTGAACAAAGAAGACTTAATTGGAAGACTCCATATTTAGGATACAACATTGAGGGTAGATATCCAGTAGAACAATTACTGGATTCTCTATTAACTGAAAATATTGTAGGAGTAGCGAACGGACGTGCTGAATTTGGTCCTCGTGCTCTCGGCAATCGTAGCCTTTTGGCTGATATACAAATCAGACACATAAAAGATACGGTCAACGAGATAAAACAAAGACAAAAATTTAGACCCTTTGCACCAGTAATTTTAAAACACGAGGCACACAGGTATTTTGATGTGCCTAGGGGGTTTGAATCTCCTTACATGCAATACGTTGTAAGATGTAAGGAGCCGCATAAATATCCTGCCATTGTTCACCATGATGGCACTAGCAGAGTGCAAACTGTTACTAAGGAACAACACCCGGGTCTTTTTAGATTGCTTATGCGATATAAAAAAGAGACAGGCACTCCTATGTTACTAAACACCTCACTGAATATTAAAGGTGAGCCTATGGTAAATGACAAGAATGACGCACAAAATTTTTACAAAAAATATGGCGTTAAAGTTTTTTCTTAACTAAATACTTTTATGGACAATGTTGTTAAACTTCCTAAGAGGTATTACAAGACTCCCCCTAATGGTTTTAAGATTAATCTTTACACTGAGGCGGAGATCGAGATGACATTGTTCTGCGTAAACATATGGGGCGAAAAGAACGTAAAATTTAAACAAGAAGATTTACGTTGTATGACTGCTCATTTTGTTTTGGATGCTTTAGATCGTGGACATAAAAGCGGGTTGCTCTCATATGAAGCAAGGGAAATTATAAATAAAATTATGAAAAGTATTGAACCAATTTACTCTCCTTCAACAAAAGGAGGCGTATCTCAGGGGTAGGCTATTGTGCCTGCCCTTTTCTTTTAACTCCAACAAAGGTCGAACATGTCGAGAAGAAATAATCTTCAACTAGTAACCGATGACAACACAAACAAAAAATCTGGAGGCGTTAAATTAAAATTACAAGACTTAGATGTAATTGATCCTATTACAGACAATCAAAAACTATTCTTTGACCAATATTCAAAGGCCACATCTTTCCTACTACATGGTGCCGCGGGCACAGGTAAAACTTTCATAGCCGTATATAAGGCATTAGAAGAAGTTTTAGAAAAATCCAACCAATACGAAAAAGTAATTATTTGCAGATCTGCTGTGCCTTCTCGAGAAATAGGACACTTACCCGGTGACCAACTTGAGAAGACAGAAGTCTATATGCGACCATACATTGATATGTGTCAAGAACTTTTCCCAGACAAACAAAATCCTTTTGGTCGGCTTTTACAACAAAAAAATTTAGAGTGGATGATTACATCTTTTGTCCGAGGTATTACTTTGGATAATGCAATTATTATTGTTGACGAATGCCAAAACATGAATGATATGGAGATTAACTCCATAATGACTCGTGTTGGCACAAATAGTAAAGTAATTTTTTGCGGAGACTTTAGACAAACAGACTTATACAAACGCGGTGACATGTCCGGACTTAAAAAGTTTATGATGATCGCCGATATGATGCCTTCCTTCAGAACAATAGAGTTTGACACTGACGACATCGTCAGGTCAGAATTGGTGAAGGAATATATAGTAGCACGAATGAAGTATGAGGAACAATATACTTCTTGACAATAGATAAGAAATGTGTTACTTTTTATTATGTTCAAACATGTAAAAGAACTGAGTGATTACGCTCAAGATAAAACCGCCTCAGATGGAAGTAGAAAATATTTTACCGACTCTGGGGCGGCCTATCCTTCCGTTACAACAGTATTAGGTTATCAAACACGAGATTCCATAATGGAATGGCGTAAACGTGTGGGTGAGGAAACTGCTAATAAAATTAGTAGACAGGCATCTGTCAGAGGAACTAAAATACATGCCTTATGTGAGGATATACTGAATAACGAGGATGTTTCATATGACAAACTATCCCTGTTAGAGAAAACAACCTTTACAAGTTTTCGCCCTTTATTAGACCGCATAAATAACATACATGCACAGGAGATTGCGCTCTACAGTGACCATTTACGTCTTGCTGGTAGAGTAGACTGCATTGCAGAGTTTGATGGCAAGTTAAGTGTAATTGACTTTAAGACATCAGGTAAGCCTAAGAAAAAAGAATGGATTACAAACTACTTTGCACAGGCAGCCGCATATGCAATTATGTATGAAGAAAGAACAGGCACGCCTATTAATAGGTCAGTCATTCTTATTGCAGTAGAAGATGAGGAGCCTCAAATTTTTATTGAGAGCCGAGATAATTATGTGAAGGACTTGCTACATGCAAGAGACCTATATGAGTGCGACCACAGAACTTCCTAATTTAGGCAGAGCAGTAATTGAAGTATTTGGAGGGTGTAATTACACCTGTCAAATGTGTCCTCAAACTTGGGGACGAGGCAAAGACTGGACACGCAAAATGCCGCTTGACTTGTTTGAGAATATTCTTAAACAATTGAAAGGCAATCCTGTAATTAACCTTGAGGGTTCAGGTGAACCTTCAATGGCAAAGGATTTGTATAAGTATGTTCAACTTTGCACAGACTATGGATATGATAGTTTTATATACACAAATGGCTCTTTTTTAAAGGGCGAATTATTGGAGAAAACAATAGATGCTGGTATCAAGTTTATTCGTTATAGTTGCATTGGTTATAATCGCGATAAGTATGCGGAGTGGATGAATATAGATAACTTTGACTTATTGCAAAGTAATATTACAGAAGCAAAAGAAGTTATTAAACGCAAAGACAGTGATTGCACATTATCCACATACAATCTTATTCTTGATAATGATAAGATGCAATATGAAGTAGAACAATACAGAAAAAATGTCATTGACAAATTAGATATTGTGGGCTATATTTGGAAAATGCACAATTGGAGCGGTAATTATGACCCCGAATATACAAGGGAGTCTGAAACTGTAAGAACATGCGGTCGCCCTTTCAGTAATGAAATTACTATACGTTCTGGGGGTAATGATGGACATCGAGGTGCTGTTACACCCTGTTGCCAGACCATGGGACAACCAAATGAAGCAAAGTCCGTTCTCGGTCATGCCGATGACACAAGCCTGAAAGATATTTGGTTTGGTGAGGAGTATGAGAAACTCCGAGAAGGTCACAGGACGGGTGACTATCCTGATTATTGTAAGTCTTGTGACTTTCTTTATGATAATCCAGAAGTGCTAGTTTGGAGCAATGACCGAGATGCTAGAGTGGATCATATATTAGGAACTGACTTTAATTTGCGATGAAAAGTATGAACATTTGGATTGGATATGACTCCCGCGAGCATTGGGCATTCAAGGTCTGTGAGTATAGCATCCGCAAACACAGACCTAATGCAATCGTAAAACCGATTGAACAACAAAACGTAAGACTTCTTGGTCTCTACGACAGACCTGTGGATAAGGATGCTGCCACGG
>Ga0181394_1001074_pt1 | contig 12044 bp, 3 predicted proteins | sample 17SPOviralmetaG_FD_130123 | JGI IMG/M metagenome (GOLD analysis project Ga0181394, IMG submission 130123) | Marine viral communities from the oligotrophic San Pedro Time Series (SPOT) site, San Pedro Channel, CA, USA - 17 SPOT_SRF_2010-11-23 | ecosystem: Environmental > Aquatic > Marine > Strait...
AAAAATCCTGCTGGCATAGCAAAGAATTTAGTTAAAGCATCTGTTTTGATACCACCTACAGATTGAACTGCATAGTATATTTCTGGGTCTTCTAATAAGAAATGTTTTTTTATGCCGTCTTCAAATACAAATACTGTATTTAATCCAGGTGTATCTTTAGCAGCAATTTCTTGTGCTAAATCTAAAGATTGCATATCTCTTACTAATTTACTAACGCCATCGTTTTTCATGGATGCTGTAAGAATAGATAAAGAGTTTCTAGCTATAGCTTCTAATGGAGGCACAGTAATTTCTTTTTCTGAACCTTTCATTTTTATTGATAGAGGATTGTTAGGTAAATAACCACCACCAATAGCAGGTGCTATTCTACCTTCATCATCTATCATTTCTCTATAGAATGGATAATAAGATGAATGTTCTATCCATTGTTTAGCTTGTGCTTCACTTAACAAACCTTTAGTTTTTGCAAAACTAATTAATCCATTATTCCATTTTTGATAATTGTTATAGACTTCTACTACACTCTTGTAGTTATTTTCTATTTGTTTTATTTGTTCTAAATCTTTTAATGAGGGTGGTGTATCTATTTCTACACCATTGTCTTGTAATGTTTTTATTCTTTTAAGCTTTGCATATAAACCAAATACATATTCTAAATCTATTGTAGGGTCTGCATAAAGTGGTGCAGTAAACTGAACAAAGCCACCTTTACCTTTGTCTCCATCAATAAATGGATTGTATTTAGTATCTATCTCTAATTGATTAACTACTACCGAAGAATCAGTTCCTTTAATTTTTGCTTCAGGTATTCCTCTTGTAAGCATTTGTGCAAAGACACCTCTGGCTCTATCTGCCAATCTTATAGATGCTTCTGTTTGTGTTGTTACTAAGCTATTAGCAAGTCTAACTTCTTCTGCTGCTGATTCTGCTTCAGCTTCAGTCCATAGTTGTCCAGTTTTAGGATTTTTTCTTCCTTGTTGTAAATACCATTCTTTAGTTTGACCATCTATTATAGTTTTTGTTATAGGGTCTAAGCTATCAATAACAGCTTGTCTAAATCCATTAAATGATTTCTTTATATTAGTTATAGGGTCAGCAGCTATATCTATTAAACGCTCACCAGATGTAAGTGTTGAGCTTCTATGTCCGCTTTGTGCAGCTTGTTGTGCAAACTCTGCAGGAACTTCCATATTTAGTTCAGGCAATTTAGGAGCTGGAGCAGATAAATCTTTTACAAAATCTTGTGCAGACTCTAGTGCTACATCAGAAGCATTAAGATTATATGGAGGTATGTCACCTCTTGGTGTTTTTCTACTAAGTTCTTCAGCACTTTCTACTGCTTTTTGTAATCCAATATTAGGATTAGGAGAACGCAAGCTAGGTGTAAAAGCATTAAATAAATCTCTTTGTTCTGGAGGTAAGTTATTTAATTCGTTTTGTAATGCTTGTATTTGATTTTCAACCTGGCTTATTTGATTATTTAGTCTACTAAGATTAGCAGCACTCATATCTCCGCCTTCTCTATTACGGACATTATTTAAGTCATATAGTCTACTATCTAGTTCACGAATTTGTGTTTGTATAGCTTCTCTTTGTGGTGGAGCTCGACTAGTAAGAGGGTCTAGCTCTGATGCTCTAGCTCCTCTGCCACCTTTTTGAAAATAATTACCAATAACTTTTGTAGTATCAGCATCAAGATTAAGCATACCACTAGCTTGTTTTAAGAAAACAGATAAAGCTGTTCCTTGTTTTGCAGGCAATCCTAGTAACTGTCTTACATTATTTACAAAAGCATCCCATAAATTTTGACTGCCTTGTTGTTTATACTCAACACCTTCTAAAAATTCTTGAAACTTTCTATTAGTTAATCCAACTGCTAATAGTTCATCTACATTTTTTGTACCATATCTTACATAGTAATCTACTGAACCAGTTTTTTTAATTTCTTGATTAATTTTTTTGCGTAAATTTTCTAATCTTTTGTAGTTATCAGTTAATTGTGCACCAGCATCTTGAAAGTAAAGTGGATTATCTCCTACAAGAGTAGCACCTTGAGTTGCTGCATGTATAGCTTCATGCAACATAGTTTCAAAATTGACTCCGTTATAACCACCATCTAAATTTGTAAGATAAACTCTAAAGCTTTGACCTAAGTCAGGGTACATAGAAACACCACCAAGACTTCTTCTTTTTCTTTTTATATATTGAATATCTTTACGAAGTGAATCACTAGTTGTTTTTTGTGCAAGAAATGATTCATCAGCTATAGCAAAATCAAAGTCTAGATTAAAACTAGATTGTAATTTTTTAAGTTGCTTAACTACACTTTTAGCTATTACTTCATAATCTTTACTAGGTGCATTTTTTATAAACCATTCCATAGCACCTATAAGACCTTTATCTTTAGTGCCGTCTATAATAGCTCCAGCATCTTCTAAGTATTCTTCTTCACTTAAAGCAAATTTATCGTATAAACCTTTTCTTTTTTTAGCCGTAGTAGTTCTACTTCCTTTAGGCGGACCAATAATTCTTCCTTTAATAGGTTCATTTTTAGAAGATACAAAATTTGTTGTTTCTGTGCCTGTTCCAAATGTTGCACCAGCAATATCAAATTCTTCTATTTCTTCTATAGATACTTCTGTTTCTTCTTCAGTAGCTTGAGTTACAGTTTCATCTACTTCTGATATAGGTGCTAGTTCTGCTGTTATTGGCAATCTATCTAACTCTCGTAAGGTTCTTATTTGGTCTCTTTGTCTACTACCAATCTTGCCAGACTCTATATCATTAAATATATCTGATGATTTTTTGTAGCCAGAAGAACGCATAGCTGTTCCCATGCCTTTAAAGAAGTTTAAGAACTTACCAAATATACCTTTAGCTTTAGGTGGTATATCAGGTTTAATATCTCTTGCTTTATATAAATCTGCTATAGCACTTTCTACATATAGCTCATCTATATAATCAACACCTCTGCCTTGTGCTGTAAGTTGTTCTGCTTTTGTAGCATTAATAGCTTTACTTCTTTCATAAAAAGTTCTGCCTTTGTAGTTTTCATCAAACGCAGCAGGAACTTTTCTACTTCTTACTTGATTTTTAAGATAGTTGTATTCTTTTTCGTTGATTAAATCTTTGGCACGAAACGCATGTATAACTTGTGCATCTATAATAGAGTCTAGTCTTTCTTGTATTTCTACATCTGTAGCTGTACCTTCAGGATTTACAGCATTTAAAGATAAAAATATAGTATCAGTATTAAGGTCATACTGTGCTGTAGTTTGTTCTTGTCTAGTTTGTGTAGGGTCAAATACTATTTCACCTCTTTGACCAGCAACTAAATTTTCTGAAGATAGTATGTCATCACTAACAATAACACCTGTTTCTTTAAGACCAAGTTTATTTAATCTTTGTTTTAATTCTGTAGCAAACTTATTAGTTCTACCTTCTTCTATGACTTCGTTAAAGTTCATTATCTTAGGTTCAATTTCTGCAGGAGGTAATACTTTTTCTTGTCGCACACGCTCAGATTCTATTAACTGGTTAATAGTTTCTTCTGGTAAAATATTTTCTTGCGTCAGCCTAGCACCAAATTCTTCTGGTGTTTCTCCAAATGCTTCTGCTTTTCTAGCTATATCAAATTCAAAGTTATCTCTGATTCTTAAAGTTGTAGGCTTACTTCCTTCAGGTGTTTCAGCTCTACCGCTTTTTCGTAAGTCAGAACCAAAGGTTGTAACCTGTTCATCTAAAATGCCATCGTTAAGTTCTATTTCTTGGTCTAATGTATTTGTTTGTCTTGATTCTGGTGTTCCGTAATATTGTGTTTGTCTGCCTGTAAATCTATCTTTTAAATATGTTGTAATATCATCATATGTAAAGGTTTTTTTACCTACACCACCTACAAAGTCAGCCATATCTTGTGCTGTATATTCTCTAACTCTAAAGTCAGGCAAAGGTGTTACTGTATTAAACTTAGGTAGTGCATGTACTCTAGCTAATAACAGTTCTCTTTGACCACGACTCATTGCTTTGAATGAACTTGCACCAGTAGTCATTGTATTAAATCTATCAAAAGCAACGCTATTAACATCTAAATCTATATTTTTAGATGCAGCTAATTCTTTTAAATAATTTTGTGAAATATCTAATTGTTCTTTATCTGCACGAATAGAAGGCTCACCTGCATTTTCAGATTGTGTAAATACTGTTTTTGATAAGTCTGTAGTAAGGTCATTAAATGCTTTTGCAGATAAAAACTTTTTAGCTTCAGCCATTGTATAAGTTGTTTTAAATGGTTGATTACGAGTTTTTTCTACATAGTCTTTTACTTCTGCTAGGCTATCTTGATTGCCAGATGTATCGATTCTTTTCTTTTGTTTTGCACCTTTATATTTAGGGTCAAAGTTAAGAATAGTTTGTAAATTAACTTGTGTATTGTTTGGGTCAAGCACAGTTGCACCAATCTTCTGAGCTGTATCACTTTCGCTTAAGCCCATGCTATATAAATCATTATCTAATCTAGACTTTAATTTATCTCTTTCGTATTGGTTTTGTTGTTTGTCTCTAAGAACTAGAGCTTCTGTTTCAGTAGGTGCTGATGCAATAACAGGATTTTCTGTTGCTTGTGTATCAATAACTCCAAAAGAGCCATCAGCAAGTTGTGTGATTTGTAGTTGTGGTTCTGCTCCTGCAACACCAGGCACAGGTATATCTGGCTTGGCTACTGTTGTAGGTTGTTGATATTCGGTGACTTGTCCTTGGTCTATAGCTCGTTCAAGTTTACTTTGTTCTTCTAGATATAGTTTATTTTGTCTAGCTTTAGATTCTCTATCTTTATAATAGCCAGAACCAACACCTCGTTTATTACCTAAGCTATTAAATAATAAATCGGCACTACCACCAATAATGCCACCAATAGTAAACTCATCAAATAAACTTTCTCCTATTGGCAACTCATCGCTGTATAAACCTCTAGCAGTCAAGTCTTGTGCAATACTAGCAAAGACCTCTTGACCACCTTCTAATGCTCCTGATTGAGCAGCAGATTTAAGTTTATTAATAAGTGCATCTTTTGTACTTTTGTCTCTTATCTTACGAGTCTTTTTAAGTATATTTGCAATAGGTGCAATTTCAGTAAGACCTATAACTCCACCAGTAAGAGTAGCAAATGTTTCAGATACTGGACCAACTTCTTCGCCCATTTCTCTAGCCATTTGTATTCTATCTACTTGTTGAGCCATACCGCTAGGTACAGCTAAAGCTGCAGGTAATCCATACATACCTGCTGATTGGCTTACAATACCTCTATTAGCTAATGCTCTACCTGCTAAACCAGCACCAAAGAAAGGTATAAAAGAACCTACACCTTCTGATAGTTTAGTTGCATATGTATCTCTGTATTCTGGAGCTGAAGCTAAATCTGATTCTGTACCTATATAGTCTTTAAAACCCTGTAAACCTTTTACTACTTTACTATCATCACCTATATCAAATAAACCAGCTATACCCAAAGGAACATCTGCTGCTAGTCTTACACTTCCTCTAGCTATAGATTTAGGTATATCTTTAACACGACCTAATACAGTAGTTTCATTTATATCAATACCATAAGCAGACTTAATATCTTCTGCTATCTGTGCTCTTTTGTTAGGGTCTAAATCATCTGGAACATTTAGAGTTTGACCATTTTCTAATTGATATTTAGCCATTGTTTATCCTTTAGGTAACAGATATACCACTTGCTTTTAATCTTTCATTTCTAGTTGCTTCAGAATCTGCTGTAGCATAACCTTGCATAGTAGCTAATCGCTCACCTAAAGCATTTATATATGCTTGTACTTGTGTTATTTGTGCAACACTTTGCTCACTACCATCATTTTGCTCAATCAATGTTTTAAGATATTTTGCATAAGTGTCTATTTCTGTTCTTAATTCTTTAGCAGGCATCATTCTTGTTTCAGCTTCTAATTTACCTGTTTGTGCTTCGTAATAATCTTTTTGTGCACCAGTTAAACCTTCGGCTGCATCTCTAGTTTGTATGTTACTAGCTATACCAGCAATGCCTTTACCTAAATCAGTTAAGTTTGTAGAACCTAATATAACTCCACCTAGTTGTGCCATATCAAGACCAGCTTTTCTCCTGTCAGCTTTATCTTTAGCTGCAACAAAATCAGAAAGTGATGTAATATTGTTTGTACCACCAACTGCATCTTTAGCAGCTTGTGTTGGGTCTACAATATTTGTTGTATTATCTGTATCTGTTTCTGATATTGAAACATCACCAGGACTTGTTAAATAATCATATCCTTGTTTAGCAGTAAGAATACCTGCACCTGTAGCTGTTGTTCTTAAAGGAGAATACATTCTTCCCATATCTATAACATCATCTGTTATTCCTAAACCTTTTGCAGCTTCTCCCATTGGTTGATTTGTATTTACTCTTTGTCCAACACGAGGTTTGGTTACAGCTTTAACTGGTGCATTTTTTACTGCAGTTCCTATTTGTTTTGCTTTTTTAGCATAATCAATACCTTTTAAACCTTTATATGCTAAACCTAAACCTCTTACACCTGCACTTAAACCAAAACCAATACCAGGAATAAACATAAGACCTAAAGATGCTGCTTCAACAGGATTTTTCATTGCATAATTTGCAACATCACTACCTAATTCAAATATATTTTCGCCAAATCTAGATATACGAGACTGTTGTGGATTAGCAAAAGATTCTTCAAGTGCACCACCATTAGCATAACCAGTTAATCCACCACTTGCTGCCATCTGCATTGGTTGTTGCATAGGAGCAGAGGCAGGCATACCACTAGACTCTGGTGAGAAAACATCAGTTGGAGCTGACCCAGATGGTATACCTGCTTGCAAACCTTTAGGTTGGATAAACTCATTAACAACTTCTTCAGCTACTGTAGTAGTAGGCTGTTGCTTCATTGCTTCATAAGCTTTCTCATTCTTTGTTCTTCTTTGTATTTCTGATATAACTAAATATTGTGGAAAACGAGAGTTAGGGTTTTGTGACATTTCAGCCAATTGTTCTTTAGGCACATACTCTAGTTCATTTGCTATTTGTACTAAATTCATATTAGCCTCCCATTCCTCTATATAGACCTAGACCACTTAGTCCTGCACCTACGGCAGTTTGAAATAATCCTGGTTGTTGTTGATATGTGCTTCTCATAGCTGTTGGTGTTACTGGCACACCTCTTAACAAACCACCAAAGTCACTAAGCTGTTGTTTAGCATAGTTTTGTTGTCGTAAGAAGTCTTCATAACCCATATCCATACTAGCTTGAGATAAGGCACGCTGTTGTGAACCAATACCTTGTAGTGCTTGTATTCTAGAAAGTGCATCTGCCTGTTGTGCAGAACCTATTCCTTGTAAGCCTTCTGCAGCAGCTAAGTTATATCGACTAGATAAATCAAATCCGCTTTGTCTAAACTTTTCTTGTGCTTGTCTAGCTGCTTCATTTTGCTGTGCTGCTGTTAAACCAAGTCTAGCTGCTTGTTGTCTTGCAGCTTCACCTGCTTGATAACCTTGTATGCCTTGTGCTCCTTGGGCTTGTAAAGCAGCTTGTTGTGCCTTAAAAGCATTTAATTCTTGAGCACCCTGTTGTTGTAAAGCTTGCTGACTCATTTGGAATCCAGACTGACTAAACTTCTCGCTTGCTTGTTTTGCTGCTTCTTCTTGTTGCTGTGCACTTAATCCTAAATCAGCAGCTCTTTGTCTTGCTGACTCTCCTGCACTATATGCAGCTTGGCTAAATGATTCTTTTTGTTGTCTTGATTGTTCAGCTTGTTGAAATGCTGCTTGAGACAATTGTTCTTGTGTCTGTCTTGCACCCTCACCTACACCAAATCTTTCTAATCCTAATTTAGCTGCTTGTTGTTTAGCTGCTTCTTCAGCACCAAATCTTTGTAATCCAAATTGTGCTGCACCTAATCCGCCAGCTCTTTCTCTTTCAAGTTGTTGTTGTGCTGACTCAAATGCTGCTTGACTACCTCTAGCTTGTATATCACCTAGTTGTTGACCAAGGTTACGCTCTCTTTCTGCTTGAACTATAGCTTCACGATAGCCACCTAAACCACCAGTCATTGTAGCTGCATCTTGTATGCCTTTGCCTGATATCTCAGATTGTCTTCTAGCTTCACGCTTTTCTATATCAGTAACATTTTGTTGATATGGAGACATAAATCTTTGTAAGTTATCTTCATAACTTAATGGTGTATAAGCTTCTCCCATAGAACCAGCTTGGTATGAAGGAGCATCTAATGTTCCAGCTTGATAGGTAGACTGTCTTATAGTTGGGTCATAGCCTGATACTATATCTCTTGCTTGATAACCTGAGTCAAACTGTCCTGCTTGATAAGAAGGAGCATATTGACTTGCTTGATATGTTGGTCCTACTTGACCAGCTTGATAAGTAGCACCCATTTCTTGTGGTTGATATCCTGCTTGTGCTTGACCAGCAGTATATTCACCACCAATAGTTCCTTGTTGATTTAACCTAGCTTGTGCATCTGTAAAAGCTTGTGGAGTTCCAGAGGTAGCAAAACCTCTAGTCATTGCCTGTGATGTTAATTCATCAGGAGAAAAATAAGCTAGTCTTTGACCTCCATATGGGTCATAGCCTTGAAGACTTTCTGCTTCACCTCTTTGTAGCAGTCGCTTAAAATACGGCTCTACATAATCTGGTAAATCAGTATTAGTTACAGTTGTTTCTGTTGGTGCGGAACTACCGCCTCCTTTATAATATCTCATTCTTCTGCATCCTTAAAATTATATTCATAAAAAGTAGCTGGCTTCTTCCAGCCTTTTCTATTCTTTACCCAATTCCATTGTCCATGTCTGCCCATGCCTTCAATGCCATCACATTCTGTTTCTTTAGCAAACTTAATAATTACATCTAATCCTATTTCTACCCAGTTTTGCATGTTATTACCAGAAGTATGCTCAAGGTTTAACATTTTCTTTCCTGTAGGATAAGTATTAAACATAGTTATTAAAACACCAGAAATTTCTAAACTACCTTTGTCAAAGATAATCCATAAATTACATCTGTTATTTAAACAGTCATAAAAAATATCTTGTACTCTAATTCTATTTCCAGAACGACTTGCAGATTTTTTTAAATATTTTTCACAATCATCCCATACTAAAGATAATTTATCAGAAGTTACTAACGATAAACTATACTCTCCTGTTTTAGTTTCTGGTTTTACTGCTGTTTCATTCATGCTGGTAATAGCCCTCCTGCATTAGCTAATCTAGGTGCTTGCTTTGTAGTTCCTGTTTTTTCGTTACGAACTCTATCCATCATGTCATAAAGTTCTTTAGAGCCAGCATCTGAACTGCCATCTCCTAACATTGATACTACATCAGCAGGAACAATAAACTCATCTTGTGATACGGCTATTCTTTCTTTATTGCCAATACGACCAAATAAGTCATCATCCATTCCACCATTACCATCGCCTTGTATCTGTCCTTCTGTTTGTGCATTAGGGACTAGGCTTTGTAGTATTTGTTGTCTTAATTGCATAAATGCTTCATTACCATATTTTTGTATAAAGGCATTAAGAGCTTCATTGTTATCAGACTCTCCTAAAATAAATGCAGTTACTTCAGTAACAAGTGGGTCTACTTCTGTTTCACCACCTGCTTGTTTAAAGCCCATTTCATTTCTTACTGATTCAGGTAAATTAGGTAATCCTTTATTGTCTGATGGTATATCTTTAAGTGTGTCACCACCTTCTGCTCTACCTCTTGCCATTGCTCTAGGAGAAGGTCTTCCTGCTATTCTTGTTTGTGGTAATGGTAAATTAACAGATGGAGCAGGTATCATTCCTAAATCAACAGGCATTTGTGGCATTACAGGACTCGTTATTGCTGGAATACTAACTGGAGTAGTTGGCAATTCAAGTTGAGGTAATACTGGCTGTGGCATAAATCCACCCTGTATTAATTCATCTCTACCTGTAATATTTACTGGTGAAGGCGTAATAGGTAAAGTTGCAGGCATAGGAGCTTGCATTGCTGGAGGTGCTATAGATACTGGAGGTGTAAATGAAACACCCATTTCATTTGGCATAGGTGGTATTACTGTATCTAGATTTTCTATAGATGGTGGCGGTGTTGCTATTGGAGTAACAGGCATACCTATTGTTTCAGCAAAATCTCTTTCATCTGGTATTCTTTCTATAGACATAAAATCATCACGCCTTGGTGGTATAATTGGTTTTTGCAATATTTCTCTTTCAGGTATTGCAGATGTGTCAATAGCTTGAGAAGCCATTCCTTTACCTAAAATACCACCAGTAAAAGGTGCTGTTGGTAATTCAGGTGCTGTTGGATTTAATCCACCAAATAAAGCACCTAATCCTCCAGGAGCTCCAGCACTTTCATCAAAAGTTGCAGAACCGCCTGGAAACACCATTTCACCTGGTTCTTGTATAGAAAAATTTCTACCATCAGGAATTGTATAATCTACTGGTACATCAACAGGAGGTTTAATCATAAAGTCTTGACCTATTTCTGTATCTATTTCTTCTTTAAGATTTGGATTAAATTGTGAAAAATCAAAATTACTAAAATCAAAATTACCTAAATCTAAATCAGCTAATCCACTTAAATTTATATTACCTAAACCTCCAAATCCTCCGCCTATTCCACCTATTCCTGGAATATTAATTGGAAAATCAAATGGTGGGTCATATGGCGGTACTATTGGCGGTACTATTGGTGGTGTGATTGGAGCTTGTTCAGGTGGAGGTGGAGCTGTAAACTCTAATCCTGCAGGAGCTTGTCCTGTATATGCTGCAAATGGGTCAATAGATACTTGTGGTGCAATAGATGCTTGCATACCTCCGTAGCCTCCTTTAGAGCCTGTATAAGTATCAATACCTCCTACAGGTCTATTTGTAGTCAAATTACTAGCAGGAGCACTTACAGTAGCTGGATTAAAATACATTGTTTCTGGTTGAAAACCAGCCATAAAGTTTGGATTTACATCATATGCTGCTCTATCAGGTGCATATATTTGTGGAAGATTTCCGCCTGTATAATCATCATCTTCAGACCTACCGCCTCCTCTAAAATTTGTTACTCCACCATTTGCAGAATAAAGAATTGGTTCTGGTGCATTTCTATACATTTCTTCTCTATCTTCATTGTATCTTCTTAACCTATCTGCTTCTTGTTGAGCAAACATTTCTTGTGATTCCATAATAGAAGTACCACCCATGCCTATTCCTGCTGGAATATAAGCACTAGGTTGGCTTAATCCTTGAATTACATTACCTACACCTTCTCCAAAAGTATTACCTGCAAAAGCATCTCTACCAGCTTCTATTCCAGTTCTAGCTGTATTAGCAAGATAATCTGTTGCTGCTGTTTGACCTGCTTGTGCTATTCCTGGTTGTGCACCTGCTACAGCTTGTTGTACTGCTAAATCTCCTGCTGGATTTAATACTGGTGCTACTGGTCCAACATTACTTGCTGCAGAAGTAATTAGATTAGGGTCTGTCATAGCTGCTTTAGTTGCTGCATCTGTTGCTGTTTGAGTTGCTGCTGTAGTTGCATCTGCTGCACCTGCTGCTGCTCCTGCACCTTGTAATGCAGAGCCTATTCCATAACCAGTTAAACCAGCCATCATTCCTTTTTTAAGGTCTCCTGTTACTGCTGTTGTTGCAAGTCCTGAACCTATAGCTCCTGCTGCTAAAGATGATAATCCACCTGCTCCTATTAAACCACCTAATGCTCCTGCTCCTGCACCTGTTAATAAACTACTACCTAATAAAGAACCTGCTATAGGTGCTAAGAAAGGTAAGAAAGCTTCAGGCTGTCCTGTTTCTGGATTTATAGTTATAGGCATTGCTTGTGCCAAACCTTTAACTTCTGCAGGATTAACATGAAGTAGCATAGAATCGCCATAACGACCTTGTGCTGCTACATTTTTAGTTTGTTGTTGAATATTCATACTTCCACCTTTATTAAAATTGTATCTTGTTTGTCCACCTTGTGCTGAAAGATTTATATT
>Ga0181394_1001080_pt1 | contig 12018 bp, 7 predicted proteins | sample 17SPOviralmetaG_FD_130123 | JGI IMG/M metagenome (GOLD analysis project Ga0181394, IMG submission 130123) | Marine viral communities from the oligotrophic San Pedro Time Series (SPOT) site, San Pedro Channel, CA, USA - 17 SPOT_SRF_2010-11-23 | ecosystem: Environmental > Aquatic > Marine > Strait...
ACCTTCTATAACATTTAATAAATACATTTGTATTTCAGGAGACATAGATTCTGATATATTGCTAAGAACAGTTTTGCCACCAACTTCCGCTGTGAAATCATCTAATATTGTACCTTTAAATTCATTATAAATTTTTACATCTTTTTTTAATACTTGTGCAGAAGACAATGAAGCGTCATAAATATTTTTTGCTTCTTTAAACTGCTTAGTGAAAGGAAGTGACATCTGCATTTGTTTAGACGCATCTACACCCATTTGTCTAAGACTAGTTATTTCTTTAACTAAAGCCTCGTCCATACCAGTGGTGTCAAAAGTAGAATATGCTTTATTTAACTCGCCAGTTCTATCTATACCAGATTGTTTACGCTGTACTAAACCTTGTGCTATAGAAGTAAGGCCAGTTAAATAACCAGATATATCTTTTTTAACTGGTGTATACGCCGCTCTAGCCGCGTTTATTATTGTTTGATTCGCCATATTATATTTGTTTGAAGTCTACGTCTATTTTACTATAATCTACCATATCATGCTCTCCATTAAAAATAACTGCTTCTTGTGGTATCTCATCAGACATAACACCTTGGAACAAGCCTTGTCCATATTTACTATTTATATATTCAAAGCTGTATATATTTAAACCACTTGGTGATTTACCAATTAAGTTTATATTCTTTTTAAGTTTTCTATCAGACGCTAAACCTATTGCTGCAGCGGCAACTTGCCCAACAGCTCCAGCAATTTGCCCTTTGTAAGCTAATCTATCAGCTATAGCTTGTCTAGCACCTTTAACTTGTTCTCCAGAGACACCAATCAATGTTGTCATTTTATCTATTTCAAATTGATTAGCACCTTGCATGTTGGCCAATGTAACAGCTCTTTCTTGTGATTTTAATCTAGCAGTCTCTTGTCTTTCCATGGCTCTATTAGCTCTCAACTGTTCTGATATAGAAACTTGTGTTTCTCTAGCTTGTTGCTTAGCTTGGTTGCTTAATGCCTGTGCTAAACCAGCTATACCGCTACCACCAGCTACACCTCTCATACCAGCCATAATATTAGCTTGTTGTTGTTGAAACTGCTCTCTAGCATAGTCTTGAGCCTGCGTATCAACTTCTAACTCTTCCATTACATTTTCTTGCTTTAAAGCATCTTCGTCTAAAGGCTTAAACTGCGACTCTTCATAAGCATCTAATCTTTCTTCAAACTTTCTTTGTGATTCAGCAAGTTGTCTTTGTAAACTACTACCTCTTTTTCTTCCACCTCCACCAAGTAAAAATCCAGCGGCGCCTGCTAATACCATTTTTCCAATTACCGCTTGAGGAATGTGTAAAGGACTATCTTTTTTATTCTCTGCCATATTATTTAATTTTATGTATCTATAGTTACAGTTTTTGTTATTTATTTACTACTTTCAGTTATTTCAGAGCCTAAGCTAAACAACTCTTTTTTACCTGCGCCTGTATTTGTAAGCGTAACTTCTGCGTAATAACCTTTTAAACTACAATTATTTACTCTATTATCTTTTCTAAACATTATAAAATCACCAGCTAAAGGTACTTTGCTTGCGCCTGCGATAGCAATACCATTACCATCATCTGTATCAGCAATAAAATTAGCGTTTCTAACTTCTGATACTCTACCAACTAAATCAGTGGCACTAACAGCGTCTGCTCCAGCACTTATTGCGTAAACATAATCGTTTACTTGTAAAGATTTATTAACTTTATTAGAAAATCTTATATTATATTCTGCCATAATTTAATTTTTACGTTAACGTTCCTAAAACAAACCCTTTGTCTACATCTAAAAAGATTACTTGGTCAGCACTTCCAAATTTTGTTACGGTTATAGACCCTGTAACTTTTATAGCAACACAACTTCCAAAAACAACAAGCGTAGCATTGTCAGATATAGTTTGATTACCAGTTACTGTAATTGGCGTTCCACTAGAATGCACAGCTGTTATAAGATTAGCGTTGCTAGCCGCGGTTATTTCTCCACCTATTAATCTACTACCTACAGAAACACCACTACGACTATCGTTAGTTATACTAGTACTACCACTTACAGCCACGTTTATTTTTACAGTTCCGTTAGCGTCAAGAGTTCTGTTGCCGTTAACATCTACAGGCACAAAACTCCAGTCAAAAAAACTTACAGAAACACCACTTGACTTTCCTATTAAGTCACTTCCATAAGCTCTAAACTCAACAGTTTTATTATCACCCCAACTAGGTGTTGTAGAAAGCGTTACTGTTTTTGTTGATGTATTAATAGCTGTAATAGTAGGGTATGTTAAAACACCTAAACTACCACTTTGCTCTTCGTCACTACTGTCAGTTATATCTGCTAAACTCATACCAACTACTAATCCAGCGACGCTATCAACCGTCATAGAGTTAGAGTTTGTAGCGCTGCCGTCTGTTTTTGTAGTTACTTTTATATAAAAATCTGAGTCTACAGGTTGTAAAGAAGAATCTATTGTTGGAAGTCTACTACCCGCGTCAGGAGCATTACATTTATATCCTAAACTAGGCGAAGCTGGATCAGTTACTGTTACGCTATAATCAGTAGATTGATTTGTAGTTGTACTAGAAGATCCAGTTACTTCTGCGTAAGTAGCACTTGCACTAGCATCGTAAATACCACCCTCAAATCTACCTGAAGCTTGGTCTGTATTTAAACTTACTCTTACGTGAACGTCTTTTTTTTGTGTAATATCAAGTGGGTAATAAATCTTATTATAAAGCGATAAACTATCATCTAATAAAGTGTTTTTACTAGGCTCAGCAAAAAGCATAAATGTATATGTATCTCCAGAGGCCGCTGCTGGTATTGCAATAACGCCAGTATATGTTCCTGAAATAACTTGGTTAGCTAGTCTACTTTTTACTGTTTGGGTTGCAGAAAAAGCACCTGTTTTAAAATTATAAAGATTTCCAGAGCTATTTTTAACTCTTAAACTAAAAACAGCTTCTGAGCCACCAGCCACGGTGTAAGTTACTGTTTCTCCAGATGAAGAAACAATATTTTTATTTAATGTAAAATTATTTATATAGTTCATTTTATAAAGTATTTACGATAGTACAAGTTCCTATACCTTGAAAATTAATTGCGTTTGTATCAATAACGTCTTCTTCACCTTTTATATAGTTAAACCACTTACCTTCTTTTTCTATAAAGCTACTTACGGTTCCACTTTGTTTTTCTGTCTGTATTGTAGCTTGCCAACCGCTATCACCGTCATAGTTTAATGTGTTAAAGTTTTTTATTGACATTGGCGACTCATTTATTATAGCTGTTAAAGAACAAATAGGTGATTGTCCATAAAACACAGATCTATTACCTGAGTGGTGTTGGTATAAATGACTATTATAAAAAGTATAATAATTACCACCCATGCTTAAACCACTTTCAGGTATAAAAGATTTAAAACTAACCCAACCTCTAACGTCTTCTTTAAAACTAGCGGTTACAGAGTTAGAACTACTATTAAACTCGTTTATTGTTTTTAAACCACCATCAATAGTTAAGTTGTATTCTTTTTTATAAGCATCGTAACTACCAACTATTTTAAAAGCGTCTTCTTTTAACTTGTCTTTAAAGTATGTAGACATGCCAGCGTCTGATATAGGAGTTAAACCATCCATTGATAATCTAAGTACAGCGCCTCTTTGTTTGTCTGTAAAATAAGCTCTATAGCTTTCAGAAGCAAAACTTTCTGGATTGCTAGATATACCATATTCACCAACAAAAGGCCTCGCTTGTCCTAAAACTTTGTTTGAAGCTGTTAATTGTGGATTTCCATCAGCATTAAATATTATATCTTTGTCGGCAGGTATTTGTACTATTTTGTCTTGACATAAAGCTATTAAATCATCATTTCTAGCAAAAAGCTTTTGTATACTACCATAAGTAGGAAGTAAATCTTTAGTAACTGTATCTGCCATTATAAACTGATTTATTTCATTTAAACTAGTAGTAGAGTTGTATATACTCGAATATATTAAACCGCTAGCTCTAAGATCTTCTTTGTACTGCTCTTTTAATGTTGAAGAAGCTTTTACACCGTTACTTATAAAAGGCCTGTTAAAATCGTCTCTAATTCTATTGGACTCTACACCATTACCAAAAGAATAACAATTAAAATAAGATAAACCAACGTTTCTTATAGTTGTTCCTAAAGATAATTTAGTTATTTTATTACTACTAATAAGTTGCACGTTAAAAATACCTGTTTCAATATAACTTAAATCATCTTTATAAAACTTTATAATTTTATTGTTGTAAACAGCAGTTTGATCTGCTAAAGTGTTTGAAGCTGCTACTGTTCCACCAGAACCATCATCTATATCATCGTTTAAAATATCTAATCCTGGTTCCAACTCAACTATATTCCCATCCCAACTTTTAACTACACAATCACCAAAGTCAGGAGTAGATTGGTGTGAATTTACCTTGCTACATCTAACAGTGGTACCAATAGGTGCTATCATGTGTCCTTTTCTATTATCAGGACTGATACTTGCTACGGCAGTGTGTAGGTCTAGCTTTAAAGGTATAGCGTTAGAAGCCTCATAATAAATATCTAAATCTGTATTTTCTTTTGGCTCTGTTTCCCAAATAGCTGGATTATCACTAGCTATAGTAGCTGTTTCATCTACATAACTTTGAACAAAACGCATGTTTACTCCTATATTAGCATCAGTAAGTTGAGTTGTTGGATTGTAAGAAGAGCCTGTGGCAGTTGGATTTTTATCTAGTTTTAATATATAACAAACTCTTCTATTATCTGGAGCGCCAAATTCTGTTAATTTATTGTCAAAATCACTCACGAAACCAGCTTGATCAGATGAAATATTAGTAGTTCTAATTTTTTCTATCATGTCGTGATAAGCAAAATGAACAGTATCTTCTCTTTCGTTAAAAGTAGCATTATTAGATCCATCCCACTTAGACATTCTATTCCAAGCTGTGTGGTTGTATATCCAAACTTCTTCACATTCTTGAATGGTATATACTTCGTTATCTGTGCCAAATGTAAATTTACTACCAGGTGTTTTTAAGTTTTGTATAAAATCAGCTAGTTGAGGTTTGTTATAAAGAGGGTCCCAAGTTTTATCTATTACACCGTTAAAATCAAAGCTACTATTTTGCGGTACGTTACAAACTTCCATACCTCTATCTGCGTAAATATAACCACTTAAACTTCCGTTAGTTCCAGGATTATTTGTACTACCATCTCCCGTAGTACCCATATATATAAAAGGCTGTTGATTATTATTTTGTATATTATATAAATTTATTCTGTGATTGATGGCTCCGTAAGCGTTACCACCTTGCCATTGAGGATCAAACATGTTGTCAAGCTCACTGTCAGTAACGTTACCCCCATCTCTTATGCTAGAACCAGAGGGAAACAAATGTGGACCTACACCAGAAACAGATAAATGCATATAAAAACCACTTGAGTCATACGTAAAATTATCACCATCTCTATTTCCACTTCCACCACCACCGATTTGTTTTCTTATTTCAAAAGCAGCTGCCGTAGGTGTAAAAATACCAGGCATAGCGTCTACAGTACCTCCAAAACCATTTGGCCAGTTACTATTATTTAATCCAAAATCAACACTACTACCAGTGCCGGCCCCGCTATATCCACCTCTAAATAAATTACAACTTTGTGAAACATCATATTTATTAGCGTTTGAAGAAGCCGCACCATCATTACCCGTACCAGATACTACGTAACTTATATTACTCATGTCAGAGTTTGCACGTGGTTGCATTGCGGCTACGTAACAAGCGTCTATAAAAAATCCTGTAGAGTCCGCTGCCGATGTGCCGTCAAATAATAAATTACCATCAGTAGTATTATTCCATTTAGCAGGTGTGTTACTTATAGATCCAGCACCATTAGGATGTGTTGAGTTACCACTTGTTTGACCAGCTAAACTTTGATTACCACTAGAATTTGTATATTGTAAAACACCTCCAACACTAGCAGCTGAATCATCAGCCAAATTAAATATATCAATACTAGTGGCAACGGAATATTGTTGAAGAGTACCTATTTGCCCTTCTAAATATTGACTAGTAACAACACTTGATAATATTTTTACAAAAAATCTTCCTTGAAACTCTTCCCATTGTTCTTGTTCTTCTAAATATAAATTTGTTTTTAATGTAGTTTCTAAAGTTTTGTTAGTTATACTACTTTCTACCCAACCATCGTTCTCAACGATTGGCTCGTTTAAAACAATTTTATAAAGTTCAGGTGCATTACTTTCTGTTTTTAAACTTATTATTCTATATCTTTTAGAAACATACTTAACATTAGCACTAGGCGTCGCTTCAAAGTTTATATATATTTTTTTGTCGTTATCAAAAAGATTTTGTATTTCTGTACCCGATTCTAATTGTATTTGATCTTTACTAATAGTTAAAGATTTAATACTTTTAGAAGGTTGGTTTGCTTGTTCTGTATATAAATCAGTTAAAGTACCATTACCATCAAATTGTCCTAAACTTATATATTTTTTACGTATAAATTCTGGCGCCTCGTTTTTTATATCTATTACTTTAAATTTATTTTCAATATCAATCTGATAATCACTGTCTATGGCTTTTTTAAGTATAATATAATCATCTTCTTGTATTTTATTTCTATCAGAAGATGGGAACGAAATCCATAAATTACCATCTTCTTCTGCTCTATAAACTCTGTCCATTATAAGATTGTAATACTCTGAAGAAGTTTCTTTTATAAATACCTTAAAGTAATAAGGCTCGTAATTTATTGTAGTGCTATCATCATTTGATTTTATTTTTAAGCCACTAGTGTAAGCTCTAAAATAAAGTCTATTTGAAGCGCTAGCGTTACCGTAAAAAGTACCATCAGTATTAGCGTTATAAGGTATTGTTTTAGAAGCGTTTTTATAAGTGAAAATAGGTGTTTCTCTTCCGTATTCGTCTCCGTAAACAATACCAGCTTGATATGTTCTTTGTGATTTTATTGATTCTTTACCTACGTCAAAACCAACTGTTTGGCCAGCAAAAGTTCTTTCTTCGTACTTCAAATACATGTTAGGAATAAAATCAGGACCTAAATCTAAGTTTTGAGTGTAATTACCATATATCAACCTACCAGCTGTAAAGTCTTGCGCTTTAGCTTTTTTAGGCACATTATCAAAAGGTCTTAGAAGTTGATTTGAAGGTAAGGCAGCGTATATATTTTCTGATTTTATTTTGTAAAAACCAGTGTTGCTAGGTGTTATTCCTGAAGAAGATGGTAAATCTATAGTTGAATTTGCTCCATCAACAGTCGTCCACGTTTTGTTAGTTGAGCTGTATATAACAGTGTCTATAGCGTAAACTACAGTTGAGTCATCTGGTTTATAAAGTAAGTCTATTTCTATAACGCCATCTGGTATGTCGTGCGTAACAAATTCTTTTAATTTAATTTCTTTAATTCTTGTTTCCATACCAGAATTATAAGGCTCTCTAGTTGGGTGCATGCTAAATTGTCCTGGCGCAAAAATAATATCAGTGAAAGGACCAAAAGCAGAGTATTCACCGTCTTTATATTTGTACCTGTAAGAAAATCTAGGAAAAGTTTTATTAAATAACAAGTCTTCTAAATCTTCTACAGCAAAATCATAAGACAAAGTAGTTGTTGGAATATTTGATTGTATTGATAGTATTGTACACGTAAAAGTTTGTTCAAATATTGTGTTTCCACTTGCGTTTATTGCTTGCCCAGCAGTTGCAGCTGTTTCAACAAATAATCTTACTTGAGCATTATTAGGTAAAACACCTTGAGCAGCTGGATCAGATAGTAATAAAACGTCATTAGCTTCTATATTTAAAGCTATGGCATCAATAAAAGGAGTTGTTAATGTAGTGCCAGCTGGATAAATGTTGCCAAGTACATCTATGTAAGGTGTAGAAAGATCTACTGTTGTTATTGATGGTCCCGATGAAGGAAACGCTACAAAAGTTTCTAAAATAACCTTTATACTTATAGTGTCACCAACACTATATGTAGACATATTAATACTTTGACTCACCCCACTTGTTAAAGCAGAACCAGCGGTTACTAACTCTACAATTGGAGCTTGTGTTGGTTTTTTCTTTATTAAAGTAATGTGCTCTTCTTTTATATCGCCAGATGTTACACCTCCAGTAAATTGAGTTTGTGTTGTAAAATTAGTGCTTCCACTTCTACAATCATCTATATTAACGCACTTAGGCTCGTTAACACCATCTGTCCACATTAAAAGATTGTCAACTATATTTATACCTGTTATAAATTGATCTTCTTCAAATTTTAATACGTTTTTATTTACATCTACTAAAATTAAGTTTATTTCAGGCGTTGCTGGATTTGTATCATACTCAAATATGGCGTCTTTAGTATCGTTCGCTCCAAACCAGTAAAGTTTATCGTTTTTTTCATCAGCTATAGAACCTACGCACTCCCAACTACCACCAATAGATCCTCCACCTTGAGAAGCATTAATGCTGTTTATTATAGTATTACCTAAAACATTTTGAACGGTTCCAATGTCTGAATCATCAGAGGTAGAAACCTGTATATTCATAGCGTGCTTATATTGTCCTTTTGGAATTATTCTTTCGTCAAGGCTTTTATTCATCTTACCTTGAGTAAAAGTACTTTTAATATCTGGCATGTATTAATGTTTTATCCACTTAGATTTGTCTCTAAGTATTTGAGTTAATTCTTCTAGTTTTATATTTGATAATCTTAACTTAGCCTTTCTTGTTGCTGCAAATTTTTCTTTTTGATACCTTCTTACTACATATTCTGGAACATTAGCCCTTGTAGAAAGCACAGCGTGCATTATATACTTGTACATAGCGTCTTCTGCAAATTTATGTACTTGCATTTCGTCTGCCGTACCTAAACTATCACTTATATAATCTAATATCACAGTTTTTCCAGAAATATTAGAACTAAAATGTACTAAACCTTTAAGCTCATCAATATAAAAAGATCCGTTTGTTTGAGCGTGTGATGGTTGTAGTCCATATCTTTCTCTATGAAAAGGTAAATCTAAAGACTCTCTATAATCTTGTTGTATTAACTCAGATGAATCTTGAGACTTGTAATTACTCCAAGTTGTAGAATCTCCATCTCTAACTAAACTTGGTGAAACGCCTTCAAAAGTAACAGATATATCATCTACAGTATTTGTACTTATAGCGGCATCATCAGACAAAAAAGGCGTGTAACTAGTTATTAGTATATATACTTTATTGTAACCTGACACGTTGATATTGTTTAATGATTTTATAATATCTGTTTCTCCAGCAGTAGCATTCCATTCTAAAACTTCACTGTTAGTGTTTGCATTTGTAGTGCTGCTAGATGTTCCTGGTAAAAAATTAGGACCAGATTGAGTGTTTCCAGTTACTATTTGATCGTTTAAACTAGGTACGTTTTTTTGTAAATTAGTATCCGCCCAACCAGGCGTAATACTAATACCAACTCTTAATATACCTCCTTCAGATTTTCCTGATTCAGCCGCTGCTGACGTACCTGTAGCTGTTATACTAAGTTCACTAATATTAGAAACGTTTATTTCTTGCCAACAAGCGTAAGCTCTACCCGTTAAAACACCACTAGGATTAGCGTTGTTTATCATTGTAAATGGATTAGTGGATATTTGTAATTTACCACCTATTGTATTTACAATATCAGATTGTGAACTTGACGTAGAAACATTACCTGATAATGTAGAATTATCAACTGCTGAATTAAAAGCCCAAGGCATAACTAATGCAGATTCAAAATCTAAATTTTCACCAATATCTCCTGTTAAAGCTTGAAAATCATAATTACCATCAGTATCTTGTTTTATTTTAAAAGGATTTGAAGTGTGTCTTGTAGGGTACAAAGGATGTTTTATACCAGAGCTATCGCTCCACGATAACTTTGTATAGTTTACATAGTCACGTGGTAAAATCATTGTAAGTGAAGGTGGTAATTCTATTTCTTGTGATTTTATAGATTTTAAAGTATCAAAAGATAATTCTGCTAAAGCTCTTTGTGCGTGAAAAGCCACGTCAACTCTTCTGGCCTTACTTATAATTTTTTCTTCACCTACGTAAGCTATCATAAATTGATTAATAATATCTCTAATAGAAACTAATTGGTAATTACCATAATCACTTCCTTCATAATAATTTTGATCTGTTCCAGTTAATAGCGCCATTTATTTATCGTTTTTCTTGTTGTATGTTTTTATTATCTTCAGTTGATCCTATTTGATATAAATTATTATCTTTCATAGCTACACCAGCTAATTGTAATATTTTAAAAACTAATTTAGTTTCTTCTGAAGGGTGTAACTCAAAATCTGTAGTTACGCTACTGTCGTATTGAGCCTCGTCGTTTATAACATTGTAGCCCCACTCTGGAGAAGCTGGTTTTCTTATATAGTTAACTGTTATTCTTTCTTGAAGACTTGAAGGATATAAAAATAATCTATTAGACCTTTTTATTTCGTACATAGGATTGTAAGAAGTAGGTCTGCATAATTTTGAACTTAACATATTTCGTATTTGATTAGAATTAACTTGTTCACAAGTATAAATACTATATATTACACTGTCAATTTTATATAAATCACTTATAGCAGCACCAACGTTATAAAATTCATTAGTGTTGTTTATATTTATGTTTCTTTCTTCTTTAAAATAATCTATTTTTTCTTCTAAATAATCAAGCATATCAGAACCACTAGTACTATTACCTGGTAGTCTGCCAAATTGATTTATATCATAAAAGTATTGTTCAAATATATCTAACTGTGCTTGCTCTGCAAATAGATTAAACTCAAGTGGAGTTATATAACCTCTTTGTTCTTTATTGGCTAACACTAAAACTTGTTGATATACTGTATTTATTTCTACCATTACTTTTGTTTTTTATAAGGAAATACTTTGTTAAGTACTTGTTTTCTTTTTTTACAACCACAATCATCACCTGCAATTTTATGCACAAACTTTTTTATTCCTGTGGTTGTTGTTATTTTTTCTATTGTGTCGCCTAAACCTTTTGATTCCATAATTGTATTTGTAGTTTACGATCGCCCCGTAGGGCGACCGCTCTACAGTTAGATTAATTTAATCTTTTTTCTATATTTGCATATATTTCCATACCTTCATCAGTTTTAAACCAAGCGGCTAAAGCCGAGTAAGGATGTTCGTCAAAAGGAACGTTCATTAATTTTCTATCATTAGAACCCCATGAAAAAGTTCTTTGATCAGGAGATAATTTTAATATTCCCATTTCAGTTGCTTTAATACCAAAATTTCTAAGCACTATATTCTCATCACTAACTAAATCTAAAAACAAAGCTGGGTTTTTCTTAGCGAATAGTAATAAATCTCTTTTAAGTTCCTTAGAACTCATTTCTGATACCTTAGAACCAATCTCTACACGCATGATCGCTTCTGCTGTGTCAATATCTAGATTTTTAGCAGTCATTAACGCTTCAACTTCTACTTCTAATATTTCCATTTGAGTAATAGCGTTTTTAATTGGTGTGTATTCTTGGTAAAGTTTGTTTTTATGAGGGTGGTATAAAGAAAGTAATTTTTGTAATACAACCTTTTCTTTTGGAACCAATAAGTTTCCTCCTCTAAAAATAATATGTTCTAACCTTTGGTCTCCTTTCATTTCATCAACGAAACAAGTTTTTTGATTTTCACAATATTTTAACTCTCTTTCAAAACCTTTTTCTTCATCAAACCAATATATATTAGCAGTTTTAATTTTATAAGACAAAGGTTTCTGATTGTTTTTTAAAAAATAAGTTCTATCTTTTATTTCCCACCCGTCTTCTGCTTTTTTATAACTTGGTTCTTTTCTTGTTACTTTTTTTTGTTCTACAACTTCAACAGTTTCTATTGTTGTTGTTTCTTTTTTTGTTTCTTGTTTTTTTGCCATAATATAATATATAATAAAATTAATAAAAATAAAAGGGAGTG
>Ga0181394_1001084_pt1 | contig 12006 bp, 9 predicted proteins | sample 17SPOviralmetaG_FD_130123 | JGI IMG/M metagenome (GOLD analysis project Ga0181394, IMG submission 130123) | Marine viral communities from the oligotrophic San Pedro Time Series (SPOT) site, San Pedro Channel, CA, USA - 17 SPOT_SRF_2010-11-23 | ecosystem: Environmental > Aquatic > Marine > Strait...
GAATCAACTGAAGCGTCAAGAACACCTAAAGCAGTGTTAGCGTTGCTTTCAAATGTTTCTAAATCAGAAATAGCACTTGCGTTAGTAGATACTCCACCTGCGTTAGTAGCAATGTCAACCGTTTGCTTAGAATCAACTAGCTCAATAGAATCAACTGAAGCATCAAGAACACCTAAAGCAGTGTTAGTGTTACCTTCAAATGTTTCTAAATCAGAAATAGCGCTCGCGTTAGTAGATACTCCACCTGCGTTAGTAGCTATATCAGCAGTTTGCTTAGAATCAACTGTCTCGATAGAGTTAATTGAAGCTATAGCAGCTGCGTCAACAACTTCTAAAGAATCGATTGAACCGTTAGCAACAGTAATGTAATTGCTTAACAAGTTATCATTCACAGTATCATGAGATGCTACGAAGTTAACGATTTCAACGAACTGGTCTAAGTCTACAGATGAACCGCTTAAGATAGAATCAATTCTACCTCTTTCAGTTCCAATAGCACTTGCGTTACCAGCAATGTCAACTGTTTGCTTAGAATCAACTAACTCAATAGAGTCAATTGAAGCATCAGCACCTGAACCTAAGTTATTAATTGCAGTTGCGTTAGCAGCAATGTCAACTGTTTGTTTAGAATCAACTAGCTCAATAGAATCAACTGAAGCGTCAAGAACACCTAAAGCAGTGTTAGCGTTGCTTTCAAATGTTTCTAAATCAGAAATAGCACTTGCGTTAGTAGATACTCCACCTGCGTTAGTAGATACTCCACCTGCGTTAGTAGCTATATCAGCAGTTTGCTTAGAATCAACTACTTCTAACGAGTTAATTGAAGCTATAGCAGCTGCGTCAACAACTTCTAATGAATCAACTGAAGCGTCAAGAACACCTAAAGCAGTGTTAGTATTACCTTCAAATGTTTCTAAATCAGAAATAGCACTAGCGTTAGTAGATACTCCACCTGCGTTAGTAGCAATATCAGCAGTTTGCTTAGAATCAACTGTCTCAATAGAGTCAATTGACGCTCTAGCAGCACCTTCAGTTACCTCTAACGAGTTAATTGAAGCAGTTTCATCTGCAGTGGCATTTGATATTGCATCAGCAACAGCACTTGTAAAGTCACTAATTTGTTTTACTTTTAATCTTGCCATATTATTTAATTGTTTATTTAGGCCTAAAGAGACGTTAGTGTCTCCTCATTCTTATTTATCCAGAAGTTTATCTGGATTTATCAGATTTTAGGATAAAAACATAATATTTTAAAATAAAAAAGAGAGCCGAAGCTCTCTTTAAATAATTTACTAAATTAAATTAAATTTATACATCATTAGAAGATGCGTCATAAACAAAGTCTAGTTCATCGTCAGTTTCTAACTCATAACCTGCAATAGATCCCATCCAATATAGAGTATCACCTGCTGCAATATCTGCCGAAGCTTTTGCAGTTGTTCCTCCGTCTGCAGAGAAATAACATGCTTCATCTTTTGCACCGTCTGCTAAATTAATTTGCAGGCCATTTACTTTTATTATTACTGCACCATCACCAAAAGGAGTATATGTTATTGTTGCTCCTGTAGTATCTTCATCGCTTGAAGTAGCACTTGGGGTTTTATTGTAATCTGCTCTAGTTTGTACGCCAGTTTCAGCAACACCACCAGAACCTTCTTCATCTTCAATCATTACAAGAAGTCCGGGAGTACCCGCGGAAGAAGATACCATACCATTACTATTAACGAATGTACCAGTACCGGAAGATGTTAATAAAATATCACCACCATCTGCTCTTGTTAATACTAAAGTTGTATCTGATGTAGCATTTGCAGTTAGAGGCATTGCAGTAGCATCTTGGAAAGATTGACCTGCAGCATCTGCTGCAACATCTGTAATTGTAATACCAGTTGCTGTACCACCAATACCATTACCTAAAGTTAAAACAAGTTTAGGATATTGTGCATTATAGTTACCATTTGTATTTGCTTCAGTAGAAGCTGTAATATCAATATTATTAGCTTGACAAACTGTATTAATTTCATTTGCCATTGATGTAGCTGATACTGTTAAATATGAACCAGCTGCAGGGAATGTACCGTCGTCTGTTAGGAAAACTACATTTGCAGAATTATTACCATCTGAAATTGTAATCTCTAAGTTTTGAACAGAACCACCGCTATCAACGGATGTTACCATTACAACATCACCATTAGCTGGGTTTAAACCATCGTCATAAGATTTTAAAATAGTTTCAGATGCTAATTCAGAAGCCGTAACAAAGTGAGTTGCAGTACCACTATTAATATCAGATACAATCTCTGATGTGGTTCTTGCACCGCTCACCGCAGTTACACCATTAATGATAACTGTATCATCAGCTGTAGTAGCAGAGTTAACTATGGATGCCGTAACAACCGTAGGGACTGCATCTTTAAATTGAAAATATAGTTTATCAGATCCTTGTGCCGAATTTGTTGTAATATCACCAGGAGTTACAGTAGAAGCATAATAGAAATCACCAGCACTACCTGTTAATTTTTCAGGTTGTACAAAGTCATCTATAATTGTATTAAATGGTTTTAAATAAGCAATTGTATCACCATAAGATAGTGAGGTTAGATAACCTAATTTAAAATCAGAAGAACCAGCAGTTCCAAATGGTACTAAATCGCCGTTTGAATCAATAGTTACTACCTGACCTTCAGAAACCGCAGTTTGAGTAGAGTCAAACTCTAATCTATATCTTTCGTCTTCTTCTTGAATAGCAAATCTAGATTGAATTAAATCTATTGCTACTTTATCTGCAAAGAATCCTTGAGCGTCTTCACCTGCAATTAATGGTTTACCTGAATCTGAAACTTCAAAGAAAGCAACTTCAGAAACACCAGCAGTTCCTAATGAATTTGTTTTGTAATTCTTATATGAGAATGCGTCAATGTCTCTAGCTTTAAACGTAACTGCAGCTGCAGATTTTGAAGTTATGCTTACAATTTGTAAACATACTTGACCAAAACCATTTACAACCCAGTCTCCAGTTTTAATATCTAATCCTGAATATGCTCTGGATGCACCAGATCTAGTCTCACTAGAACCAATATCCTGTGAATCAATATTATTCACAGTTAAATCATACTCTATAGCAACATTTGTTCCATTTGGTCCTAAACCAGTTGAATCATCGTGTGCATATCTAGACGCTACTGCTGAAGCGTTTAAAATTCCTTTTAAAAATAGAATCGGACTATCTATATTATACTCTGCCATTTATATTTTTTATCTATTTAAAGGGCGGCCGGAGCCGCCCTATTGTTTAATTTTACTTTTAGAATGTTAATACTAAGTAACAGTGTGGTAATTTATCAGGAGCACCGAAACCACCAGGAACAGCGTTACCATAAGGTAGTGCTTGTTGGTCAACATCAATTGTGATGTTATAGTTTCCAGCACCTGAGAATACATCACCAGCCCATTGTCCAGCTTCACCAGAACCACCGTCTACAGTTGATTGGTTAGTAAATGCACTGATACCTACTTCGTATTGAATTTGCTTTTGATCTCTGTCATAGTGTACCACAGTATAGTTAGCTGTTTGTGGATTCCATGCGTAACCCATAACCGATACAGGTGGATTAGTTTCACCAAAGTTAAGAGTTACTGTATGTCCGAGTGCACCACCACCAGCAACTTGAGATACAATATTTGCACCTGCAGTTGTAAATCCTGTAGCTGTTACAAAGCTCGTATTAGGGACTATTAAGTTTTCTGCTAAGTCATATTCTAATCTTAACAAATATTTAGTAGCTCCGCCGCCACCGCCGCCAGCACCTTTAGCACCTTTTTCACCAGTATTACCTTTTTGACCAGCACCAACTTCACCTTTTTGACCATCTGGACCTGCAACTTGAGAATCTGCACCTTTTTGACCCTTTTGACCAACACCAACTTCACCTTTTTGACCATCTGGACCTGCAACTTGAGATGGTTCACCTTTAGCACCTGGATCACCAGTATTACCTTTTGGACCAGCAACTTGAGAATCTGCACCTTTTTCACCCTTTTGACCAACACCAATTTCACCTTTTTGACCATCTGGACCTGCAACTTGAGATGGTTCACCTTTAGCACCTGGATCACCAGTATTACCTTTTGGACCTAGTTGACCTTGTGGACCTGTAGGACCCTCTGGACCTTGAATAGAACCACCTGAAGTAAATTGAGCACCGTCCCAAATATGTAACGAATCGTCAAATTGTACGATATACGCATCACCTTGAGCATGTGGGCCAGGTAGAGCATTAAGAGCAGTAACATCAGCTACTGAACCTTGCATTGTTATACCTGTACCAGTAGAACCTTGGATACCTTTAGCACCTTTTTCACCAGTATTACCTTTTGGACCAGCAACTTGAGAATCTGCACCTTTAGAACCAGTCTCACCTTTAATACCTTGCTCACCTTTTACACCAACTTCTCCTTTTTGACCATCTGGACCTGCAACTTGAGATGGTTCACCTTTAGCACCTGGATCACCATCATCACCTTTTGGACCAGCAACTTGAGAATCTTCACCTTTTGGACCTTGACCACCAATTAAAGAGTTTAACCAATCACTTTCGTTAAGTGGGTTTTGCATTGAATCTGCATAAACCTCATAAGCAGTAGAACCATCATCACCTTTATCACCTTTTATACCTTGGCCTTTTTCACCTTTATTACCAGTGTCACCTTTTTCACCTTTAACACCAGCAACTTGAGAATCTGCACCAGTTTGTCCTTTTTGACCTTTAAGACCTGGAGTACCTGGAGTACCTGGAGTACCTGGAGTACCTGGAGTACCATCAGGTCCAGCAACTTGAGAATCTGCACCAGTTTGTCCTTTTTGACCTTTAAGACCTGGAGTACCTGGAGTACCTGGAGTACCATCAGGACCAGTTTGTCCTGGAGAACCAGTTCCTACTGCACCTTTTTGACCAATGTCACCAGTTTGTCCTTTTTCACCTTTTTCACCAATACCTGGTTCACCTTTATCACCTTGACCAGACTCACCCTTTTGACCAGTTTGTCCTGGAGAACCTGTACCAATTTGTCCTTTTTGACCTTTATCACCTGGAGCACCTTTATCACCTGGAGTACCAGCACCACCTGGAGTACCTGGAGAACCAGTTTGTCCTGGAGCACCTGTACCAGTTGCACCTTTTTCACCTGGAGTACCAGCACCTATTTCACCTTTTTGACCAGGTTCACCTTTAGCACCATCTGGACCAGCAACTTGAGAATCTGCACCTTTATCACCTTGCTCACCTTTTTGACCATCATGTCCATGGAAACCTCTTTCACCTTTTTGACCAGGTTCACCAGCTAGACCATCAGGACCAGGAATGTTAGATACACCCTCAGCACCTTTTTGACCTAAATCACCTTTAGCACCTTCTTCACCTTTAGTACCTTCTTCACCTTTAGAACCAGAGCTACCTTTTTCACCCGATTGACCTATTGGACCAACTAAAGAGTTTAACCAATCTACTTCATTAAGTGGATTTTGCATTGAATCTGCATAAACCTCATAAGCAGTAGAACCATCATCACCCTTTTGACCAACTAGACCATCATCACCTTTAGCACCAATTAAAGAGTTTAACCAATCGCTTTCACCAAGTGGGTTAGGCATTGAATCTGCATAAACTTCGTAAGCAGTAGAACCTTCGTCACCTTTAGAACCAGTCTCACCTTTAATACCTTGCTCACCTTTTACACCAACTTCTCCTTTTGCACCTTTATCGCCAATCTCTCCTTTTTCACCTTTTTGACCAGGTGCAATATCGATTGTCATTAGACCATCAGTAGCTTGTGCGCCAACTGTAGAAGTAACAGAAGTTCCTGTGAAAGTTAATTCTCTAACACCATCAACACCGTTTAAATGAGATGGAGTTGTAATATGAATACCTTGTGACAATAAGCCTTGGTAAGACTCAGTAAAAATACCGTAAGAATCTCCTACTTCAAATAAGTAGTTATCACCAGCTGATGAAGAGTTACCTTCATAAATAAGGCCTAACTGAATTGCATCAGCTAAATCATCATCATTTGCATTAGCGTTAGTATTAATTCTTGAATAAGAAGAAATTCTATATAATGAATATTCAGATGTGTTATTTACGTTTGTAAAGAAGATTGAGTTTGTCAATCCATCAACACCAATTCTATCAGCTAATACAGACTCTAACCATTGGTTTTTAAAACCTTTATCATCTTGGTTAGATACTTTTACCATAGTTACCTGTGATGGAGTAATCGAATTGAATACCATTTCACCTGCACCTGGGTTAGTATTAGCATAGTTATCTAATGCTTTAATTTTATATACCGTAGAAGGTACTGTAAATCTTGATGCAACGATTTCACCGATTTGGTCACCGGCATCGAATACGTTACCAATTTTTAATTTAGGTAATACAACAGTATCTGCTGCTAAAGTTACAGTAATTCTTACATAAAGCTCTCCTGAAATTCCTGCTTCAGAAAGGTTTAATGCAGCAGATTCTTGAGCTGTAACTTCAATTGACATCTGGTTATTAAGTTCACCAGTACCGAAGATTAAATTTTGAGCAGACACGCTCTCTGTCTTAAAGACAAGATTGTTGCCGTCTATATATTCTACCTTAACATCTTTTTGCAATGCTATAGGTAATGAGTTACCCACATAATTTTTATGTAGTGTAACTTTTGCGCTAGTGGCTTGCCCTCTAATGATGTTTATCATTGAAGGTAAAACCGCAAACAAATTTTGACTAGTCACGTTTGGCATAATTAGTTTTTGTATTTTTCTGTTTTATTATATATCAAGGTAAATTTATCAACATTCTGTCTAAAAGGTATAATCTTTACGTAAAAGACTAAATACACAATAGTTTATTACAGCCATTGCATGATTTTCAACTTGGGTTTCTTTTTCTAGGTTGACTTTTATTAGAATCTTACCTGATTTTTTGCTAGCTATTTCTTCTAATCTAGCAAAATAAGTATCTTCATCCCACTTCTCCGTTTTGATATGTTGCATTTTAAAATCTTTCCAATGCATTTTAAAAGTTTTAGTAGGCTTAGTAAAGTAATAAATGTGTAGGTTATCGTCTGATGTTTTAATAAAAACAAACCCATCACTTAAAAAATACTTTCTATCACCTATGTAACTATATTTAATATTATCTTCTATTTGCCTCCATGCCTCTCTGCACTCTGCATGCAATGCTTCAAATTTATCGATCGAATCGTCTACTAGTTTATCTAGTATTTCATTTGTTTCTAGTTCTTCTGCAGTAGTAAAGACCATTTCTAGATCTTCCCACTGTAAACCCATAATTTCATACTCATGTGGTTTAACTCTAGTAACTTGCTGTGCATCATATCTATATAAGTAATCTAAAGTATCATCTACTTCAATTAGAACTTTTTGTAATTCACCTTTTAATAACGCTTGTTGCAAGTGTTTAACCCTTGCCATCATCTTCAAAGTCTTATATTCCAGGTCCATCGGACCCTCTTCTATCCAAACTGGTATTTTATACTTACTCATGATATATGTATTTCTCTATCATTTTAGTAAATACCAGAAATTAGTTTAAAAATATTGTTCGTAATTTATTAGGAGGTGTATTGCCGCCGACTCAGCGCCTTTAAATGTTTTACGCTGCTTATACTTTGCAGGTACATCATCGCTATTTGGTTTGGTCCAATAGTCTTTTTTATGAACTATATGGAATATTGCTTCACCATAACTATCAAGCTCATGGTGAATTAATATACGGTTAGCATATTTAGAATTTATGCTTTTACGTTGTTCAATTTCGTTTGTCAACCTTTAGATTTTATCGTCTTCAGTTACTTCTTTAGTTTGTGTTATCTCATCTAAGGACTCAACCGTAGTTAAACCCCATTGTAAGATAAACCAACTCATTTCTTTTTCTGCTAACTTCTTAGTTAGATTTAATTTCTTTCTAATAATTTCTACACCTTTCGATATAAAAGTCTTTTCAGAATCACGTGAAGTCTTATGCTTCATGTACCACTCTGGATCTCCCGTAACATCTTCGTAAGTTTTGCCATGTGGTTTGAGTTGAAGATTAACTAGCTCGATAAAAACTTCTCTTTGTTTATTTCTCTTCTCAGCCATTATTTCTTTGGTTTAATAATTTCATCTATGATGCCATATTTAATTGCTTCTTTTGCATTTAACCAGAAATCTCTGGTAGCATCTTCTTTTACTTGCTCAGGTTTCTTACCACAGTAAGAACCTAATAGTACAAAAAGTTCATCATTAATCTTTTGCCATTCTTTCCAATCAACTTCTGCGTCTTGGATATTACCGCTAAATCCACCTGATGATTGATGTAGCATTGTTTGTGAATGTCTTAATGACGATCTTTTACCTTTTGTTCCAGCTCCTAAAAGTACCGAACCCATAGAAGCGGCCATTCCTGTGTTTACTGTTTTAATATCACACGGAATATATTCCATCACATCCACCATAGATAGCCCAGATTTAACCGAACCTCCTGGTGAATCGATATGCATTGTAATGTCTCCAGCTCCAGTAGAGGATAGGAACATTAACTGTGCTTGGACGATTGTAGACATATTGTCATTTACAGGCCCTGCAACCCATAACAATCTATCTACCATTAATCTTGAGAAGATGTCCATTTGCGTCATACGCATTTCTCTTTCTTCAAGAATGTAGGGAGTCAATGAAGCTTGTTTATTATATAAGTCTAAATTATTAGAACTTACATTATATTCTGACTTAGCGAATCTTTCAAACTCTTTATCTTTTGGGAAGTAATTCATTATATCTGTTTTTTCATTTGTTTGATGAGGTCACATGTTTCATATTCCTCTATTCTTAAAAAATAGTCCATTGCTTTTCCTAGACACTTTATATAACCCTCTTTTGGCAGGTCCATTTGATACTCAACTCCTGCGTCATCAACTAATATAGCTAATATTTCATCTTTGTTTACAGCACCTTCAATTCTTTCTAATACAAATTCTACTATTCGTCTATAAAAGATGTCATATTTAGACATTAAAACTTTGTCTATATCTTCCCTTAAAACCTTGTTAGGGTCAATGTGTATTTTAGGAACCTTACTCATTTGACAATACAAAATATTCACCAAGAAGTTTTTTGTAGCCTTCTCGATCTAAAGATACTGTTCTATCTTCATTAATAGTTTCATAAACTGATCTACAGAATTGCTCTGCTGTTTCTGTTAAGAAAACTCTTTCGCCGTCATAGTCAATAAACTTTTCTTTAAGAACAAATACATTTTTTGAATCTTGTTCTATATTTATGTCTTCTTCTTGTATTGATTTAGCTAAGTCAAAATGTCTTTCATAGAAATGTAAGTTATCTGCAAAGTGATAATAAGTACCTAACTCTAAGTCTGGATATGTTTCCAATAATTTAATATGAATCGATTGTTGCAAGAATGCAAAGAAAGGTGCATCAAATGTAAGACCATAGAATATATCATTAGATCTCATTTGAATCTTCATATTTAATTTGTTATCTCTAATAAAGAAGTTAGCGTACATTGTACAAACAAAATCTTTATTGCCTTCAAATTGAAATTTAGGTTGGTTAAAGAACATAATAGCTTGTCTACTGTTTTTATCAGCAACAAGTGAATCAACAACCCAACCAAATTGTTCTTTGTTAAAAACTAAAGAACCATAGTTAGAATTAATCTCATTTGAATCTGGATTAGTTAATGTACCCCAGAAATTAGAGAATGCACCAATAAAGTCTACATCTCTATTCTTCTTTAAATACCATGCTAATTCTCCTGCTAAGTATTTCCAATTAAACTTTCTTTTTTCAAAGTTAGCGATTGGGGTTGCAGGGTTAATCATAAAACTCGATAGAATAGACTCCTTAACCTTTAGACCTCTTGGATCTGCAGATTGGTTTTGTTCTTCGATATGATTAATTATGTTTTTAAATGTGTTTGAAAAACTCATATATTCAAATTTTAGTAACTTATGTAAGTTATATGAGAAAAAGAAAAAAGGTTTACTAGTCTATAAGAAATAAATCATCATCTGGGTCTATGATATAATCTTTAATATCATCACTACCTGAAAGCCATACGTCGCTTCTTGAGGATCTACGAATCCAACCTAATAAACTTTCTTCATCTCCACTGACTGAGTTAATACAAACATAAACGGGTTTATCAGATTCAAACCACCACATGGCTGCATCACTTGCAAAATGAGATATACTACTACCGCCACCGTCTTCATAATCATCATGTGAATCTCCTCCATTACCATTACCGTCTTCAAATCTTCCAGCAGGAACTTTAGGGTAATTATCACCTGAACCTATAGTGTGTGTTTTAAGTGTTGACCATGCTTCTACATTTCCGTTAGTTTTACCATGGTATTTAACCTTAACATTAGTTTCTCCAAATGGAGCTATAATAGCATAGTCAGATAAAACACCTCCATAAGTAAATGTATTTGATAAGTATTCAATACCTAATCCTAATGTACAGTCTCCACCAGAACCATCACCTGTTTCAATAGCCCATACTTTCTCGCCAGAGTTTGTACTATATACAACCATATTATTAGAATGTGTTGCATTAGAACCTGTTGTAAATTCACCTTTAGTTGTGGATCTCCTAGTGTACATATATTGACTTGCAGGAGCTACCACCATTTTATCTCCACCACCAGACTGTTCTACTGAAACAATAATATCATGGGTTGATTGAATCATAACTCTTGTTGTTTCAGTTGGAAGCGATTTAGTAAATACATCTCCAGCGCCCAGGCTTTCTACAGGATATGCAAAAATATTTTCATAGCCGCCTGAATTACTACCAGTTTCACCATAGGTAACTTTACAATCATCATAAATAGAATATATTGCTATATTAGATCCACTATATCTAGAAGTATAAAAGCCAAACTGAGTTCCTGCTAAAGACTTAGGAACCATACTACCAGTATCTCCATCTCTTAGTACATGTAATGGAGTTCTTGTGGATGTTGACGTATTACCTTCTGTTGCAAAGAATAGTTCACCTGCATAAGCTGATTTGTTAGCACCATAAGGAGTTCCCGCACTTGACTCATATAGAGATGTTGTACCAGAAGCTACTTTCCAAAGATAGCCGCCTAATGGCATTGTAAATCTTGCAGAACCAGTTCTCATACAATACCATTCAGATAAACAATGATTTCTTTTAGTAGAATTATTTGTAAACTGCGCGATTTTACTAGCTAGGTCGCTATCAGATATTGGTCCTAACTTTTGTGGTTTACCAGTAGATTTATCTTGAGTAATTAATGTAGAGTTACCAGAAGCTGGATCGTCAACTTTATAGTACTTTGACGTTGCCGTTTCACGGTTTGGTTTGCTATCTAATTTTAAGAATCTTTTTGTAACTGAACCAGAAAAAGTAGCATCAGCTCCCCTATCTGGATTCCATCTAAAATACTTTGCCATCTAATAGTGATGATTTGTTTTATATTATTAGATTATGTATCTAGCTTTTATTAAGAACTTTACTTAATGATAAGTTTGTCTTCTTGTTTGTCTTTAGAAACTGTATATGTTTTACCTTCTTCTAGCAAGCCATCTAATATTGCATCTGCCACAGCATCTTCAACATATTTTTGAATCGCTCTTTTAATTGGTCTTGCACCATAGGCTTGATCGTAACCTTCTTTAGCTAGAAATTCTTTAGCATTCTTATTAAACTTAAATGTATAATCTTGTCTACCCATTCTAGCAATAAACTTGTTAAGTTCAATATCCACAATTCTTATTACATCTTCAGATTTTAATTGGTCAAATAAAACAATGTCATCTAATCTGTTTAAGAATTCTGGACTAAATTTATTCTTAAGTTCTTTCTTAATGATACTATCCATCTTTGCTTGTTCTTCCAACATTGATGATGAGGTAGAGAATCCAATACCAGTTCCAAAGTCTGCAAGCTTTCTTGCACCAAC
>Ga0181394_1001086_pt1 | contig 11996 bp, 10 predicted proteins | sample 17SPOviralmetaG_FD_130123 | JGI IMG/M metagenome (GOLD analysis project Ga0181394, IMG submission 130123) | Marine viral communities from the oligotrophic San Pedro Time Series (SPOT) site, San Pedro Channel, CA, USA - 17 SPOT_SRF_2010-11-23 | ecosystem: Environmental > Aquatic > Marine > Strait...
AAGTATTAACTAACACAATTGAAAAAAGTTAGATTAGTATTTTAAAAAAAATTTGTAGAAAAAATGACTCCAATATCTCCAATATCTCCAATATCTCCAATCATTTTTTGTTAGATTTGACTAACCTACCAATTGACTCTACGGCTCCAGTAGTTTGCGGAGTTCTTGTCGTTTTTGGTTAGTTTGCCCTGCTTGTTGCGGATACCTCCTGACCGATTCAGGTAGTTCTTGCGGCGTTGTGGGTCTTTGTGTTGTGTGAAGTCCTTCATATTGCTATCACCAAAATGGATAAGCCTTTTCGCTCCATTCTTTTTTACATAGACCATACCTTTTTTTCCTTGCTTGGTGCTCTTTACAGGTTTGTAAAGTGGTTTGTTAGATTTGAATTCAGCACTTGCTGATGATAGTCCGTGTCCTTTCTTGTGCGGCATTTGTTAGATACTATTTATTGAGATTTTTTATTCATTAAAAATAATAGTTGTTCCATAGGTAGAGTTACATCATACTTATCATACCAGTCCTCTTCATCCTTACATTCAGTAAGACCCCAGCCTAACACTTGTTTGAATGACCCAAACCCTTTATTCCATCTTTCTAACTTTATAATCTTGATGATGCCTAACTCATCATCTACATTACATTCAAATAGAAATACAGTTTCTTTTTTTTTATTTCTCATCCACCTATAAGCGTGGACTGCGTAGTTAGTGACTGATGTGGATAGTTCTCTCTCATCCTTATCAAACATAATAGAAGCAATAAATAGTTTATGTTCGTCGGTGTGTGCGATACAAGCCATAATTATTTAGATAGTTTATATCTAATATTATCTTAAACTTTTAAATACCTTTTTATATTCTTTGTATCTAACATCATCATATAAGGCTTCCACATATAACTTGTAGATATTTGTTAAAGGCTGTTCTGCGGCCATCTCTATGGCTCTCTTTTTCATACACTTCCTACAGATAGTCGGTGTTTCAAATCGTAGGTTAGGTAGGTTTTGTAATTTATTGAATGAATTTATTAAAGTTAAAACTTTGTAATCATCATCTAACAAATTACCTTGTATAAATTGACTGTAATTAACTTTGGGATACATAAACCTCTGGTAATTCCATACGGCTGTGGCCTCACTATAACTACAATCACATCGTTTCTGTATATCATTTACAGTAGTGCGTGACCCTAACACTTTATCCTGTTTTCCACATTTATTACATTTAACAGAATATAAACACAATAAATTATCTTTCTTTATTCTATCAATCAATTCTTTCATTATGTAGGACTAACAAAAAAATAATATTTGCGTAACTAACTACTCTTCTTCATCATCTAATATTTTATACTCTTCTTCCCAGTCATAGCCATATTCGCTCATAAATAAGGTTAGCCTCGCCTTGTCTATGTAATAATAAGTTCTATCTTTGTGAGGTCTTCCAATCTTATAAAAGATTACATCTGGATTATCTAGGTTCTCTTGGGAAGGAGTTTCATCTAACACCTGTTTATTTATGTCGTTAAGAAATTTATCATATGATAAAGACATCTTCTCTTTTCTGTCTTCGCAGAAATCCACGAAAGCAGTCCAGAGATTCTTGGCGGTGTAATTCTTTTTAATACCTTTATTTACTAAATACTTTAGATACCTATGTGTATATGGAATGAATCTATTCCTTATATTCACATACTCTTTCGTTAGTGGTCTATTCTTTTCAAAGTTATAGTGTTTATCTACCTTTACATATTTTGTTAGATATCTAAATAAACATTTTTGTATATATAAACTATTTACTTGCTTGTGTAGTTTCTCCATATAGCCTTCTATGAATTTGTGTTTTACTTCACTCTTACATACAATATGTCTTCTATCACTCAACTCTAGTATAAAATGGTTAGGTGAGTTAGCAAATTGAAATAGTCTAGTGTAGTTTCTATATACATTAGTCTCTTTGAATTTTCTAGTTGTACTAATCATCTCATCACTTATGACTACTTTGATATCTTCACAATATTGTTGTATGTTTCTAACTTCATTTAGATTGACTAACAATTTATTATTTAACAGACTATTGAAACTACCAAACAATTGCTCGCCCTTCTGTGTGCTAACAAAATATAACTGACCTAATATATTTTTATGTATGTTTAGCATTTGATTCTTACCTGTGCCCTGCTTACTCCAAATACACCAACTAACACGAGGTAGCACAGATGGATACTGATACATATGGGCTAGATACATTAGCAACTGTTGATATAATTCTTCTTGTTTCTCTCCTCCTACAATATACCTATGATGTTGTAGAATAAATTCTAACTCTGTTTCTAAATCTTCTTTAGATAGACTATGTACTAACTCATCATAATCATCTACTCTCTCTATTTCATACCCTGTAAAACTATTGAAGAATTTATATGGTGTAGTAATCTTGGGAAAAAAGCCCTCATTCTCATATGTCTTTCTACCTTCCCAGTCTAACCACTTCTCTATAAATTTTTCTGGTTTAGCCATTATTCTACACTTTAAATTCCTGTAATTCTTCTTGAGTGCTTCTTCACTATAAAATCTGTAATCCTTTTTTATATTACACCAACTAACAATACTAACAGCATTATCACCTTTAATTACAGCGTGGTTAGTGTTGAATGCCTTGAGGGCTTCTTCAATTGATAGATGTTTGAATTCCTTGGCTTCTATAGGTCTGTATTGATTAAAACAACACTCAATCCATACCTCTCTATTATGTTTTTTCAATTCCTTTAGTAAATATGATATTCCTAACTTATCTCTTGGTTCTCTACTATCAGCCTCCTGATAAATAGTAGTAAATAATTTTTCATTTTCTTCTAAATAACTAGGTTTGTAGTTAGTAAATGTTTGAGACCATTCATCTAACTTATCTAGATACTTGTAGGGGTCCTCTCCTGTCTTAACGCTGTTAGCCACACAGATGACTATGTTTCTCCATATCTCATATGATATCTTATCAGTATCTAACGCATCTAGGGCTTTTACCAGAAGGCTATATGGAATAATTTCCATACCCTCATTTACATTATAGATGCCTGATAGAATATCATTTGTCCTAACATATTTTTTTTTTACACTAACAAAATTGTTAGATATCTTTCTAACTTTTTTTTTTGGATGTAAATGTTTATCTCTTCTTTGTTTGAATGTTATATCATCTAGTTGTATATACTCCTCATCTATATTCAACAACTTACCAATATCTTTATGACTCATATGTATAATCCAATCCCCATATACCTCGTTGTTAGATAATTCAAATGTATTATCAGTAAGAATATCTATCTCTCGTGGATTTGAAAAGTTCTTACCTCTTACAGGCTTAATCATCTTATCTAACTTTACAAAGTAATGCGGTAGCCTCTTACGACTTGATAGTGTGTGATATCCTCCTACAGGAAAACCGTGGGCTCTGGCTACCTCTAGTTCTTCCTCACTATCAAAATCAACTATTACAAAATTCTTTTGACTCGGCATAATATTCAGGGCATTCCATTCTAACTTTTTAGAAATAATAAAATCATTTACTAACTTACATTCTTTCTTGTTGTATAGAGTCCAAGGTAACTTAATATCTGGATATCCTTCCATAGACTTATATGTGATAGGTCTTTTGTCTCCATTAATAATATTCAGTTTGAATATTGTTAGTGGTATCTGGTGCTCTCTACAAAACTGAAAGATATTGGGGGCTTCTAGAGTTTCAACTTCTGTCTTAATCATATGTATTTGTTAGATATTAGTTATAAACATATTTTTAAGTCATTATTAATTGTTTATTTTTAGCCTCTGCTCGTTTTCGTCGCATATATTCTCTGGCTCTGGCTCTTTGTTTTTCTCTTTTCTCTCCTACATATTGCTCTCGTAACTTTTGATTTTTCTCATCTAACTTTTTTTGTTTGGCTATTCTCTGTACTAATGGTGTTTCGGCTGTAATCTTATAATGCCGTTCATAGTGTCGGCGTTGATACTCCATATTCTTTTCAGCCTGTTTTTGTAATATAGTTAGTAATTGTGTTTTTGTTAGATTATCCATTTTGATAAATTTATATCAAATGTTAGATTTAAATAAAAAAAAAAAGAAATATCAAAAACCTTGGTCTAACTGGGCTGGTAGTGGCTCACCCTTATCATCTCTAGCCACACCACGACCACCTACACCTACAACATCTCGTCCCTGTCTAGCATCTTCTATCTGTCCTAACTCTAGGGTTCGTATCATTTGGTCTAGGTTTCCATACTTTTCCATAATAGCATCCTGTGCGGCTAGGAATGTGTCGTGTGCGTGTGTTAGTGCTGTGTGGTGTCTTTCTAAAGAATCTGCTGTGATTCTAAACTCTGCGTCATCTCCTGAACCTATCTGTTCTAGGAATCCAGAGTTTTCTATTATGTTAGTATCCATATTATAATCACTAACATATCCTTCTAACAAAGGCATCACTTCATCCTCAAAAGAATCACCCAAACCATCTAAACCACTTCTAACTTCAGCATCAAAAATAGGACGACTCAACCGTTCTGCTAATATATGAGATGAATAATTTCTATCCATACCTTCTAACACATTACCACGGCCTACCTCCTGAAAACCTAACGCTCTATTTAGTACATTTGATGCGATGTCTTCAAATACCATTTGTCGTTCTAACAATTCAGGGACTGCGGAAAAGGCTTCAGCATATCCACCCTCTGTAGGTATCGGCATTTTATCACCAGCCATATTTTGATAATAGATAGGTTTTACATCACCCTGCCGCCCTTCATAGTGAAAATATGGAAGACTAGCCAGATTCATAGTATCTAAATAACTAGTAACGAATTTCCCCACTTCACTATCACCATCACTAACACCGTTAAGAAAATTATCTCTTAACTCTCGTGCGGCTACTTCTCGCTTATCCTTGTGTATTACTTCATAGGAATCCACAACCTTATTCAGGATTTCAGGGGGCATAGCACTCATAAGTCTATTAAGTGATGCGGTTTCAATCTCTCCACGAGTCATATCATTTGATTGTAATAGATTATCTAGTAAAGACATAGTTTACTTATAATATTAGTTAGAATTTATTTTTTAAGTTAGATAAAAATATTTTCAAAAAGTAATCTAACAAATTATGTTCTTGGGTCTGGTTGTTTGGATGCTTGTTTCTTATCCTCGTCTGGCTTCTCGTATTCTGCTCTGGACTGTGGGGTCATATCTGGTTGGTTTGTGAGTTGTGTAGGAAGAGGCATAGTAACTTGAAACACTACAGATGAACCATCCTCTAATATAGGGCTAGTAAGGTCAGGGTTAAGTATTTCTATACTAATCTGGTTGAGTATCTTGGGCTGTTGTGTAGTATGTATAATAGTATTTTTAGACATAATAAAATCTTGGTTAGATAAGTTAGATATTGGAACTACACCGAGTAAAGGTAATGGCTGTTGTTGTTTTACTTCATCACTAAAATTATCTATAATATCACTAGTAATTAGGTAGTAACCGTGAGGTGATAGTTTCGGCAAACTGGTGGCGTTGATTGGACTGGATTTTGTTAGAACAGGATACATCGCCACATTCCTGTAAAATGAACCTTGATAATTTTGATATGTCTCACCACCACCAGTCCCATCTAACTGACCGCCTTGACCGTTAATATCCACAGTCCCCTCACATCCTACAATACTACCATAGGGTAAATATGGGGCATATACATCATTATTATCGTATGTCCTAGTTATTTGTGCTGGTGCTGGTTTGGCTGGATGTTTTAAATCGGTAGGTGGTTGCTGATATGCGAAGTTAGCCGCTTTAACTGTGTTAGATATAGTTGGTGCGACAGAAGGGTCTAACTGCGAATCTGTTGTTTTTCTATACATAGTAAAATCTTTTTCTATTAATCCCTCTAAATCTAACTGGGCTGGTCCTCCTACATTCAAATCACTATTAGGTTTATCATAATATTTAGTCTTTTCAAATAAATTATCATTTTGTAAATTATCATAAGTAAATCCTAACTTCGCCCATAATGTGCCTTCCCACGCATCTCTGGCTCTGTCTTCACTACTGAAAAAATCCTTATATTGTAATCCTTGATAGTTAGATAATGGTTCTGGAAACACCTGTGGATTATTGACTACACTCTTCGGCTGGTATGGACGACTGCCTGTATTGTAGGTAGATACATTAGATTGTGTTCTATTTATTTGTATATCATAAGTATCAAAATCTACATCACCTTTAGTCATACAAGTATTGTAAGCCCAATTATAAACTGCTACACCACCTATTCTACTCATACTAGCCTGTAGGGCTGATTGAATTCTAACTTTTATTTTGGCGTATAAATCATCTGTTATGTTAGCGTTGTTTTTTATCATTCTATCTCTAATAAATCTACCTCCACACCGTTTCATATAAGTAACGCTTTCTCCTTCATTTTCATTATTGTTGCCCCACATATCCATAGAAGGCACTCTAACATTTTGGTGTAAATTACTAATACTAAAGGCTGAAGCATCTGCTGAATAGGTAAATTGAAAATCACTAGTTCCTAGATAATAGCCATCTCTATTATTATCCTGATTTACTCGCTCTGGTGTTGTTAGCATAACTTGTGGAACTGCTGATGTGGCTGCGTGATAGTAATCAGGACAATTGTTAGTTTTTCTATATAAATGTAACCCTATAGGTGAAAAACTCATATTATTAGGTGTGCCTACTTTTAAATCAAACTGATTAGGGACAATAAGACCTCCCCTTTCATTTGTTATATTGGTCTGTACGCCCCAGTTAAAATTTTTTTCAGCCCAATTATAAGTCTGTGGATTAGTAGCATCTACATCTACTCCGCCATCATCAAAAGTAAAATCTACAGAATTTTTTAAATTATCTCTACTTCTAAACCATTTATATCCAACTGGTGTATAATACCATCTAGCCATCAACTGTCTATATCTATAAAGAGGTATAAAACAAATCATATCGTTGTTAGGCACAGTTTCTGCTCCTACATTATTTGTAGGTTTGGCTTGTGAATTAATTGAGTTTTTGTTGGGTGCTCTACCCATTCCGTCAGGATTTGGTAGGGGTTGTCTAATATTTCCTCCACCTGCCCCTGTGAGTGTGCTAAACTGATATGGATAGTTAGAAGGACTTCCTATATAACTGGCTCTACTCTGTGGATTTCCGTATAAATCCCACGCATCAGTTAATCTATATATAGAATCTCTATAATCATCATTAAAAATAGCCAAAGTGCCTTCATAAACACCATCATTTTTTCTTTTTGTATATGTATCTGTATAATAATCACCATCTTTGATATCTACATACTTTCCATTTATTTGACCTTCAATCAAATCTGCTATTTCATTTACAGAATAAACACCTTTAGGAACGGTAATACTAACATTACCAATTAAAGGCTCAAATGGATAATCCTCAAATTGTCCGCCTCCTGTAGGGTTATAATGTGCTGGATTCATAGTTTCAATATTACTAACTCTAACAGCCATCATCGGCTGTTCGCTATATCCTACATTATAAGGGTCATTTATATCTACAAAAGTTTGAGATGAATGATGTGTTTGATTACCATTTCTATCAAATCGTCTAAATAAATCACTTCTTTGATTCATTATATGCTGACTATACATATACTGTTGTCCTGTTTCACTATCGGTTCCATTCAAAAAGTTAGTTAGTGTAAAAGTATCACCGTTAGTGTGGTCTACTAACCCAAAAGGAACAAAGGCATCTGTATAGGCTTTACCATATGGTGCGTTATTGTTAGGTAGTGGAGTCCAGTGTGGATTGTCTGTTAGATAATATGAAAAATATATTTTTTCTTCAATATCTTCTAAAATCTCAATTGTTTGACCGCTAATACCTTTTTTGTTAATAAAGCAGTCTTGGACCGCTATCTCACTACCGCTAGGAATTTGAACGGCGTTAGATAACTTATAAGTCCATTTATTTTTATACTCATCACTCTTAACAGTTGAATTGTTTCTATTAGCATCTATATAAAATGTAGTAGTCATATTAATTATAAAAAAGAAAATAATAAAAAAAAGTTAGATAACCTTTACGAGATTTACAGAATCAAATTGTCCCATATGTTTGACGAATGTCTGCTGTAGCAACGGATTAGTAACACCACCACCATTTCTATTAGTACCTGCGGCAACCTTACCTGAATTGACTCCAGACTCAACTGTTAGATTGTAATCCTGATTTACGAAGTCCTGCTGTAATCCTACACCTAATGTATAATCGGTTCCAATACCAACACAGTCAGCCTTACAGTTATTGATTACACCATTAGCACCTGCGGCGGCGGTGTCGTAATCTTCTTTAAGTGAATCGTTGGATAATTTGAGATTAGCGGATGAGTGGTATGGAGTAGCACCACCTAATACGGCTCTCTCAAATAAATGGCGATGTTCTATATCATTATAAGCATTAACAATAAATTGTAATTGTGCTGGGTCCCAAGCGGCACCTACGCCAGTCCCCTGCTCTACTACAGTCTCGGCGTTAGGCTTACATTCTACTGAATAATTCTGTGGAAATCGTAGGCCATTCTTGGCGGTCATAGTCTTTTTAATGGCTGGTATATGTCTAAAGTTATTACAGTTTTTAGCAAAGTTGTTAGTCTGGTCGTTATCTAAAAATACATTTACTAAACTCTTAACCATTTGTAACTGTGGAGTGTATGAGTTAGAGTTAATAGATGAATGTAAATCATTAATTAGATTTAATCTACTATTGAGTGGTAGCACCCTAGGGGCTGCCGACATTTCCTGTGGAGTAGGGACAACATAGCGACCTTCTAACTTAAGATTCTTAAGCACATAATTTACTCCACTCTGGTCGCTTGCTGGCTGTGCTGCTACATCTATTTTATTAAATCTGTTGTAAAATAGATGTGAATCAGGGGCTAGGTGTAAAGTGATTAACAAACCACCTAAAAAGCCGTCATCTAACATAAGGCTAGGCACATTAAGTAAATCCACATTAATAGGAATACTAAAAAACTGACCTACCATTCTATCATTTTCTCCATCTTTGAGAGAATCAAAACCACCGTTAGCGGCGGTATCTGCTTTAGGTGCTGCTAACATTCTACGATTGGTTAGGTCAGCATTTGGACCAGAGGCTAAACCTCTATTGAGTGGTAGGCATCTATAGTCATTTGAGTTGTTAGAATAACATTCATTAATGGCTACAAACTGTCCGTAGTTGATACTACTAGATAATTCAATAAGTGATTTTTTACTTTGAATTACTACTTTATCAATAACATTCTTCACACCACCCCAGTTAGGGATATTGAGTGCGGTAAGAGATGAAAGACCAGCACCGTTATCGGCTTCAATAGTTCCACTCATATTAGCCTGTAATCCACCAGATGCTAACTGACGACCATTAGCAAAAGTCTGTGTATTATTTACACCTTTGACTAATCCGTTTGGCTCCTTTACTAAAATTTGTCCTACTAACCTCAAACTGTTAGTTTCTAACATAGCAGGCTGTGGTGGGATGCTGAATTTTACAGTTGGAAAGCCATCCTTATGCGAAAAGCCACCAGTAACAGAACCCATAGCACCACCAGCACCTGCGGCTGTTCCTGATATTTTGGCTGGGTTATCATTTAAGGGCGAAAGACTAAAATGTTTCTTGATAATAGGCATTTTGGAGTTATATAGTATTTATATATTTTTTTTTTTGTTAGAATATTTTTTTTTTTAATCTAACAAATTATTGATTTACTGTTATAGTAAAATTAATTACTACTTTATCCAATTGCTCTGCTGGTGTCTCATCTTCCATATTGACTATTTTAATACTAAAGTTGTTAGTAGTAAATTGCTGATTATTTAACTGATTTACAATACCCATACTAGACTGATATGACCCTATGATTCTCTCGTTGTAATCGCCTGTGCCTCCAATCACATCACCGCCAGCAAATGGATTAGGTATGTTAGCGAGGATTGTTTTACGAGTTCCTCCAAAGTTTGCCTTATTACTGTAGGCTTTGATAGGTAAGCCATTAATTAGTACTATAAACTTATCTAACCTATATTGATGAATCAATTGATTGAATTGATAAAAGAATTGGTTAGTATTGTTATTTACATTAAGAAAGTTTCCACCTACAAATGCCTTAAGGTTTACAATATTACTAGTTGTTGGAAATCTTTGGTCTAACACAATTGTGCTATCCTTACTTGGTGTAAATAGATTTCCTAATTCTTTAGATAATTCTAAATGATATTTTCTAACTAAAGTCATACTTTTTTCAGGTCCTACATTTCTCTCATCTACTACAGAATAGGCTATATCAATCCAGCCCTCATTTGTTTTAGTTGCGGCTACCATAGGATTGAATGGTAATTCTGCTCTTCTGCTTGCCTCTCCAACACCTCCACCCTGCTGATGTTGTGATGGTGGAACTACAGAACTAAATTCAGTTAAGAAGTCTTTCGTAAAAATCCAGTCAAAGTTAGTCTCATACCAGTTAGAATCATAAATTATTACAGTCATATTACCATTATTAATAAGACCAACTCTAACAAATAAACTCTCACTATCATCATCTGCTCCTGTGTCGTTAGTAATTACATCTGTATCTGGGTAATAAGTTTGAATAAATACTTTAGGAAAATAGTTAGGATTCATATTTAAATCAGCCCATCTAACTTCATAAATCTTTTTAGTTACATCTGCTGACGCCCAATCATCAAAAAAACCTCCAAATATTTTAATACCTGTGCTAGTAACTTCTACACCACCAAAACCATAAGGAAACTCATCAGCAGTCCCAGCATCTCTAACAGTCATATTAGCACCACCAGTAGGGTTAGTCATCTCTGTATCAATTACATTTTCTGCTGCCTCTAAAGAATAAAGACCTATCCATATTTTACCTTCAATATTTTGAACTGTTTTATTACATAATGCTACAATTCTGTTAGCGTGTTTCAATTCATCAGTCCCACGACCGTCATTTACCCTAAAGTTAGCATCTTGTGATGATGTGGTAGTATATGTATTTAAATCTTTACCAATATGAATATATTTTTCTTCATCATAAAGAGTATAACTATTACCGTATTGTGTCCTATTGTTAGCATCTAAAGTTCCATCCGCCGAGGCTACATAGGCTGGGTTTGCTAAATTATTTCCTTGTCCTCTATGAACTGTAGCATTTTTATGATGTTGAGTAGATGGACTGTTAGAATCATTTAATCTATTAGTAATATTAAAACCAAAAGTTAGATAATCAGCGTTAGTATCTTGATTTGGAGTTACTAACTGATATGGATTAAGATTTAATACAGGGTCATCTGGCTCTATAACTCCTACATATCCACCTGCTACTGGGTCATCACCAAATAGTGAAATATTTCTAGCAGTAGGATTAAAACCACAAATTACTTTACCATCTATATCAATCTGTTGTATAAGGATTTCATCCTGTAATTGAGATATAGTATATCTACCCTTTTTGATTGTGTAAGTCTGTTTATATCCTTTTAGGTCTACCTCATCCTCGGTAAATCGTGGAATAGGCTCATCTAACACATATGTGAATGTTTGGTCTTGTGTGAATACAACCACATTATCCCTTTCAAAAGTGGCCCAATTCAAATATACAGATGAGTTAGCAGGTATTACTATAGGTTCTTGATACCTTACTGTAAATTCGTGGGCGTTATTATTAGGAGAGACAAGATTAAAGTTCATAGTATAATAGTTAAGAATATTTTTTTTTCTTCTAATAATATATCTAACAAAATATGCCTACTTACAGGAAAGCAGACAAAACGAAAAAACAACCACCAAAGCCTAAAGATAAGAAAAAAAAAAAAAAAAAAAAAACAAAAAAAAAAAAAAAAACATAAAAAAAAAATGATAAACCAGAAAAAAAAAAAAATATAAAAAAAAAAATGTCTTCATCTAAAA
>Ga0181394_1001089_pt1 | contig 11986 bp, 18 predicted proteins | sample 17SPOviralmetaG_FD_130123 | JGI IMG/M metagenome (GOLD analysis project Ga0181394, IMG submission 130123) | Marine viral communities from the oligotrophic San Pedro Time Series (SPOT) site, San Pedro Channel, CA, USA - 17 SPOT_SRF_2010-11-23 | ecosystem: Environmental > Aquatic > Marine > Strait...
CAAGACCTGGGTACGGACCGAACATGATTCTGAATCTGCGATGGTCAGGGCCAAACAGGTGATAAAGGAAAACTGCGAACTGATCAAACAGAAATATGGAGACCGACTGATACATTTCTGTAGCACAGGCATAGATTCAATGGTGCTACAGAGCCACCTGGATGGTGTTCCGATGTATGGATTCGTGGTCAACGGGGACGACTCATCGGATGAAAAATTAATGGTACGCCTGTACCAGGAGTTCAGCGGTGTACTGCACAGGTTTGACCCGGGGTCGTTGCAACAGATGGCCGAAGAACAGTGTGCCGGGACCGGGGTGCAGAAGGCAATAGATTACAAACTGGGCCACATGGTTTTCATGCACATGAGGGATCACTACAACCTAGGTGATCGGGTCATTGTCCAAGGGAACTACGGCGACCCCGTCTTCTGGCATGGCACAGGTCATATCATACACCACGCCATACAACACTGGAACATGACAGACCCACAGGCCATATGGGACAAGTGTATGGGCATTTATGGGTTTGGAGCTCCCGAGGGGGCAGGTAAAAATTCCAAGCGACACAGGATACAACTCATACAGGCGTGCATAGACGAAGCATTCCTTGATTTCGCATCTGCTGTGCGGGGGATACCTTACGTCCAGGGACAGTACATGACCGACCAGCTGATCATCGACCCATATAGTGATTTGAGATTGTTGGCCTTACTGCCATCCAGCGATCTACAGACGCAGGAGAAAAGCATCGTCGAGTGTTACATACAGCAGTCAATGATCAGCGATCGTCTCAGGCCTTACCTGAGTCCACACATCACCAACGATTACTCTCTATGGAGCTCGTTTGTCTTGCATAAAAGCAAGTTGAACACGATGGTGGTAGACAGTATATTAAAGAATTTACAAGCGACCGGGGGACATGACAATGATAAATCAAAGACTATTTGATCACTACAAGATCAACACCGGCAAGGATCTCGACATCAAGAAAAGGTGTCCCAGGCCTTACGACACACTGCTGATAGACAAGAATGGATCCTGCTATGCCTGTGAGTGTACCAGTTGGTTGCCACAGAGTGTGGGTAACCTGCAGTTGAGATCATTGGATGAGATAATTAATTCCGAGATGCACCAACACCTGCAGGGCTCCATAGCCGACGGCACGTATCGTTTCTGCAACGAGCACCAGTGTTCGTACCTGAAGTCGGGTGTGGTATTGCACGGCCAGCCGGAACGCATACAGCATCTGAGACTTGCCATCGATGACAGTTGCAACCTACGTTGTCCCATTTGTAGGAAAAGCATGATATTCCACAAGGAAGGATCTGCTTACAATCTGGGCATACGGCTTGCGGACAAGATAAATGATTGGTTGTACAATTACAACCACCCAATACAGGTACACATAGGATCTGATGGTGATCCATTTGCATCACACGTGTACAGACACTTCATGGAGCAGACACCGGAACGTGACAACATCAAGTACTCCATACTGACCAATGGACTGATGTTCAAGGAGTTCCATCAAACTGTCCCACATGTGATCAACAACCTGAAAGAACTCGGGGTCAGCATAGACGGCGCCACGAAAGAAACATACGAGAAACTGAGGGTAGGAGGCAGGTGGGAAAAAATAACGGAAGCTCTGCAATGCATTTCGGAACTGAGGAAAAAGAAAGACTTCAGGTTCATACTGCATTTCGTTGTGCAGAAGGACAACTACCATGAAATGGAAAGCATCATAGAGTTGGGAGAACAGTATGGTGCTGACAGGGTCTGGCTCAACAAGATCGAGGACTGGGGCACCATTGATGATTTCAAGACACAAGACGTGTTTGGGACCGCGGATTATAAAAAGTCTTTCAGCAGGGTGTTACACAAAATAAAAAAAAGGGCAGATAGATTTATCGAGTGTCCGACACTGCTGACTAAAGAGGAAAGAGAACAACTATGAGACCTTACCATGTGCTAGAGTGTGATACGCTTGCCAACATACAGGAGTCCACACTGAACTTTATTGATACGCACTATCCAAAACTGAAAAACGAAGACGCCCTGTGGCACAAGGTCGACACAACAGAATATGTCAGATCATGTGAGCCGTTGGTTGCATGGACTAGGAAATTAGGACTGAGGATCAGGGAAGTCAGCTTCACTGTTGTAACCGGGCCCAAGGATGTTGCTTTACACATTGACGAAAAACCCGTGATGGCAAAAATAAACGTGCCAATACTGAACACACAAAACTCATACAACCAATGGTTTGAAATACCACATAGTATCATTGCAGAAAACCAAAAAACAAATCGATTTGGCGAGCAGTACTACCAGTTCGAGGACAAGGATATCTCTGATTTTAAAATGGTGGGAGAGGTCGAATTAATCAAACCGATAGTTTTTAATTCCGGGATCGCACACAACATTGTTTTCAACGACCAAGCAAAGTTTCCGAGGGTGGTGTTGTCCTGTATGTTTTACAATGAACCTATCGGGTATCTAGAGAATTAGTGTCATTGTTGTATATCGTCAGTATCTTATCCAAGTTCTCCTTGTGTACACTCTTCGGTGCACATGCCCCACAGTAGCACGAACGCTGAGCACAGGTCAGTATAGGCATCTTGTTGTTCTTTACAATATAATCTCTCATCTCATTCACATATGCAGGCATAGATTCCATCGTTGCCACATGCCCGATGGTTCCATCAAGCTTCACCTTGCAATCCTTGTTTGTGAAATATTGTCCTGTCACATTGTTGCCGTGTATAAAAAACTGATTAGCGGAGCAGTGCCAGCCGTGGAATGCGTCTTTGTTCCGTGGTACCAATGTTTGGTATTCTTTTAGGTTACCGTTTGTACACATCTTCCTTCCACCACAACAGGCCCTGCTTTGTGTATCTATCCTAGTTTCTGCAACCAGTTCCGCCAATTCCTGTTCGTCCATGAACTCCGCTAGGTCTGAAAAATGTTTTTCGTTGTATACCCCCAAAGGACCGTCTACTAATCTAGTCCTTGCATTGAATCCGTTGTCCCTACAATGCCTAAGCATGTCTATGCAGTCCTTCCAATTTTGTTCTGTTGGATACATGAGGACTATTATGTCATGCTCTTTTTTTATCTTTGCTAGATGTTCTATGTTCTTCTTGAATAAGGTTTTCAATTTATCTGGCCCGGTGCTGTGATAACTCATAGTGAATCCTTCCATGTGATCACAAATAAGTTTCCAATTTTTTTCCGTGGCCGTTCCGTTTGTGGTCATACGTCTCTTCAGCCTCCATCGATCACTGTATTTCTCGAACTTGCGAGATGACTCAATCATTAGGTCTACTATGCGTGGATGGTATATCGATTCACCACCATAAATGTTCATAATGGCATCTTTGAAGGCAGATTTCTTCTGCAACATCATCACGTCTGTGTATTCATACAGTTGTTCTAACATCAACATGCATTTCTCGAAACTAGGATGTTTGGTCGAATTGTCATGACCCTTTGGTCCAATCACACAGTAAGCACAATCGTAATTGCACTTCAGTGTCACTAACCAATCTATCAGGAACGACATCTTATTTTTTGGATGGTATGCTGGCTCTATGGTGTGTATGGACATCGCATTATTTAAGTGGCATTCTGACTTGGCGTAAATATCTCGTATGAAGATTGCCATAACGGGACACAAACATGGAATAGGCGAGGCGTTCGCAATGCAACTGACAGCACGCGGCCATGACATAGTAGGAATATCGAGGAGTGATGGAGAGAACATACGTAGGACACAGCACACTGCCAATCTAATAGAACCTTGTGATATGTTGATAAACAACGCCATAAGTTTTTACGCACAAACGGAACTGTTATTTGAAGTATGGCACAGATGGCAACCCCTGGAAGAAGCCCATTTCATTTGGAACATATCAACTAAACTGTGTGAACAGGATCATGACATAGACATAAACGGACTATCAATCAGAGAAGCGATGCAATACAGAAATCAAAAGATGAGTTTGGAGTTGGCACATCATCAACTTAACTTCCAATCTAGCAATATTGAAATGGAACTGATACGTCCCGGACCGGTACGAACACAATCGTTTAGTAACCAGGATGCCATAAGTGCAGAAAATTATGTCAAACAAGTTTAGCACAACAGGACATAGTATAATGGATCCCAAGACACTTTTAAAAAATAAAAGTATTTGTACCTTGCCGTGGTCGGGTTTTGAACTCGAACCAAATGGCAATGTAAAGAACTGTATTATTTCTAAAACTAAACTTGGAAATATAAACAAGACAAACATAAAAGACATCATGCACGGCAAAGAAAACATAGAACTGAAAGAATCAATGCTCAAGGACGGAATGCCTTTTAACTGTTCTGGTTGTCATCTCCAAGAAAAAAACAGATCAAATTTAAGCAGTATTAGTAGTAGACTATACTACCTTAAAGAATTGGGCACAACAATAGATTTAAATTTTTATGACAACGCAGAAAATTTTTCACTCAAGCACATAGACTTACGTTGGACCAACTCTTGTAACCAGGCCTGTGTGTACTGTGATCCACAATACAGCAGTAAGTGGGCAAAGGAACTAGGAGTAAAAGTCAAATCAGATGTAGAGTCCAGGCAAGAAGTAAGAGATTTTGTTTTCGAAAACATAGCTGGACTTAAAAATGTTTACCTAGCAGGCGGTGAGCCCATGCTGATGAAACAGAACTACGACTTCTTAAAACTGTTGAAAGAGAAAAATCCTGATTGTAGCATAAGGGTAAACACTAATTTAAGCACAACAGGGACAGGGATATTCGAATTGTTATGCTCATTCAAAAACGTACACTGGACTGTGAGTGTAGAGACTACGGAAGAAGAATACGAATACGTACGGCACCATGGCTCATGGAAAGACTTTGTTGCTAACCTTGACATCATAAGGAAACTAGACCATAAGATAAGTTTCAACATGCTACACTTTATACTGAACTACGATTCAATCTTTGAATGTGTTGACTACTTCAAAAGTAAAGGATTCCACGACAACAGTTTTGTCATTGGTCCTCTGTATGAACCAGCGTATTATAATTTGCTAAATCTACCGGAACACATGATAGACCGTGTAAAAGAAAAACTTAAAAAGAAACTACAGGAAAATCCGCAAGGGTATCTTAAAAATAGCTACGAAAATTTACTGTATTACTTTTCAAACACACCATGGGAGAAAAACATTTCACTGTTTTTCGAGACAACAAAGACACAAGACAACAGGCGTAATATCGATAGCAGGAAAGTCTTTACAAAACTTTACAAGGAGTTAGATGCTAACACACTGGAATAGATTGCTGAACACAGACTGCAAAGTCTATGAACTAGGTGATAATTTCGTTTATCCTATTATGAGAAACGGATCTACTAGTTTAAGGTCTGTTGTGGGACGCAAATACACAAATGATGAAATACACAAATGCAAAGATATCGTGGTGTTTCTCAGAGATCCAGCAGATAGATTTGTATCGGGCCTTAACGAATACTGTCGACAAAATAATGTAGACCTCACACAAACTTGGAAGTTGGTCGAGCAGGGCAAGTTTATTGATCGGCATTTCTCTCCACAATGGATTTGGCTGTTGCATTTAAGTAAGTTCCACAAAGGAAAAGTATCACTGAAATTGGTCAAAGACCTTATTACATACTGCAAGGTCCGTCTGCATCAATCAAAAAACAACGATACAGATGTAACACTACTAGACGATTTTGTTCAAGCAGATCAAGAGTTAATGAAATATGTAGGACAGACAATTGACCTCGAAACCCTAGTAAGGAAATGCAAAAATGTATTGTCCTAGGCTAGACCACTTTGTGAGACTTAACCAGAACGGTTCCGTGGGCAAGTGTGGACACATGGTCAACGCAAAGGGATTTGATAGTTACGAAGAGATGGAACACAGTGAATGGATGAGAGGCCTCAGAGACCTGATGTCAGAGGACAAGTGGCCGGACGAATGTACAAGATGCCAGCAGTCTGAACGAGTCAAAGGGGAGAGCATCAGGACCAACAGCATAGTTAGACACAAGATGTTACACCCGATACGTAAGGACTATCTCATAGTGGGCGGAGTGTTAGATAATATTTGTAATAGTGCCTGCCAGTCCTGCAACGCTAACCTAAGCACAAAGATAGGAAGTCTGGAGTCCAGAAATTATCCTCGTGTAGACAACTACGATGTGTTCCAAAAGTTACCGTTGGATCGAGTGATAGAGCTAGATGTCAACGGGGGTGAGCCGACTGCCAGCAAGAACTACAAGAAAGTTTTAGGCGAACTGCCTGCGAACACAAAGATAGTAAGGATGAACACCAATGGTTCTAGAATTATCAAAGAGATTGAGGATGTATTGAAGAGAAACATTATGGTTATAGTCACTATGAGTTTAGACGGTATAGGCAAAGTACACGATTATGCAAGGTGGCCCATCAAATGGACAGACTACAAAAAGACTGTGGATGCCTACAAAGATCTGCAGAAAAAATACAAGCTACTACAATTAGATTTCTGGACAACGGTTAGTTGTTTGAACATAAAAAACTTACCCGAGATAATCAACTATGCAAAAAATAAGAACATACCGCATGACTGGGCTTTCCTAGATCAACCGAGTGTGTTGAACATAAAATATAGAAACAAATTCACTATGGTTGCTAAACACATGTCTCCAAAAGAGATAGCTGTAGATGAGGACAACAGTGAACGGCTAGAGGCCTTTATAAAGAGACAGGATGTGTTACGTGATATATCTATAGATGACTATTTTAATTTAGTACTAAACTTTTCCAAGAACAACTGAGCAAAACGTTCATGGTGCTCAACACCGTAGTGTTCTCCGTCATTTGCGAGACTGGGCTTGTTGTATTGCTCACGTTGTGTTCTTGAATCCCAATATGGCCAGCAGTTCTTTATGGTATAGGTCTCCAGCACATTGAGGCCTTTGAAATGTTCGTGGTACGAATCCTGTGCGAAGCAGTGGAAGATTTTGCAATTATTTCTTTCAGCATACTTCTCAACAAAGAAAAGATTCTTCAGCAAGTTGTGTTTGTCGGTATGTTCATCCTCATCTTTTAATCGTTCGTCGTAACTCATCATGCCTTGGGCGTATGATCCAAGACGTTCTCTACGACTCCAGAAAGGCCAGCACACTATTGCGATTCGCGGATCGATAAGTTTCTCACAACCATATAGAACACGCACAATTTTATCTGCACTGGCGCCTGGCTGTCCGAGATTCCAGTATCTCAATCTAGTTGTGTTGTGTTGTGATACATGATGTACCCAGTGTTCGTTGTCTGCGTTGCCCTGGCCAAATGTGTGTGAGCATCCGAGGAACACAACATTCTTCTTGCCATCCGGCATCGGTTCCCATTCCGGACATCGGTATCCATGAGAATTAGTTTTGTAATACGTTAGTGGCGGCTTGTTGATACCAACACTTTCTGGTAGCTCTCTGTCTGCGTAGTATCCGTATTTCATATGATGAATTCCATGTTCTTTAATTGTTTTTTCGAGTACTCGGCCAGTGGCAGGTCCGAGTGAGTTACATTGCCTATTACAAATTCCAAAGGCAAATCCTCCGGGGTGTTATTGTATTTCGTGCACCAATTTTTGAAACGGGTCGACTGGTATAGTTTTTTACGGTCCTTACTTTCGTCTATAAAGAATCCACCGAAAGATCCCAAACGTCCTGTGCAATCCTTCGCATTCGGATCGTCGTCATCCTCAAATGACTGTAAAACACATTTTCCTAAAATAGATCTATCTAGTCTGACTGTGTAATCGTAATCATAATCAAAAAAATTATAGTTTTCTTTTTGTTCAACCGTACTAAAACTTACCCAGCAGTCCATGGGAAACGGATATCTATTACAGCATATCCATAAGTTTGCCAAATCAAATCTGTTTACAAACTCTTTGTTAGAAGTATTCTCTGTAAGATCTTCCAATTCATGAACACAATAATTCAGTGTTGAGATTAATTTAAAGAAGTCTGAACTGTGGTCAGTAAGCACAGCATTGTCGGTGTAGTAACGGTGGACTTCGTTTAATATTGTTTGATCATTAGTAAAATTATCTGGGACGACGAATGGCAAAGTCTTGCCGCTTTCTTTTATTTTGGCCACTGTATCTAGCAGTACCTGATAAACATCTCCTGCTCTTTGCTCGTGAGTATTTGTTAATTGCACTTGTTTGTTGTTTTTTACTTTGTTTGTTTTGATTGCTGACAGGTCGACATTACACCTGTAACCATACTTGTCGTTAATTTTTTTACAATGGTTAAACCATTTTGTAATTGCATCGGAGTTGTTCAATTGAATATCAATACAGTTGTTGTCTGTGTACACAATTTTAATTTTCATACTACTACTTAATGTGTGATATTGGTGTGCCCGGCATGATTCGAACATGCGACCTTCGGTTTAGGAAACCAACATTCTATCCAACTGAACTACGGGCACCTTTTGTTGGCGGTCCCTGGGAGAATCGAACTCCCCTTTGCAGGATGAAAACCAGCTGTCCTAACCGATAGACGAAGGGACCTTGCAGTGGCGGGAGTGAAGGGACTCGAACCCTCGACCTATCGCGTGACAGGCGATCGCTCTAACCAACTGAGCTACACCCCCACTGTGTATTTGGTGGAGGATACAGGGATCGAACCTGCTACCTCCTGAATGCAAATCAGGCGCTCTCCCAGATGAGCTAATCCCCCAAACATACCAAACTTACCAAAACAACCATTATTACCAAAAAAGTCAGTATAGCGTTTGTCTTGAGAGTTGTGTTAGTGGTGCCCCTTGTCCGAGTCGAACAGACCACCTACTGATTACAAATCAGTTGCTCTACCAGATGAGCTAAAGGGGCCTCCATAACAATATAATAGTACACTACAAACTGTCTTATGTCTACCGTTTAAACGTACACAGAGCGTTGTATACGCATGGTAAAGGGCATCGAGCAGTAACTGTATAAGATGTTAAATATACGCACTTAAAGGTGTTTAAACACATGTATGTTCTATACGCATATCAGCCCTGTTGACAATGCATAAATATTTTGTATAATATTATTATGAGAGATTCAAAAGCAATAACAGAAGCAATAGCTAAACAGCAGAGAGCATCCAAAGAGAAGCAACTGCAAAGGCATCTTCGTACGGAAGTAAACACAGGTGCGAGTGGCACGCAGAAGTATGTGATCAAAAAAGGTGTTAACACCGGCAAGATCGCCGAAGGTTTCCAAAAGTAAAACACGCCATATTAACCAAATACAACCGGCAGTAAATACCAGACAATGAAAAGGATGTTGAGCAATTTTTTGTAATGGACAAGCAAATGGAAAAATATTTAATCACAGTGTTAGTTTTGTTACTGTTGGGTATTGGCCTTTCGGGCTGTGGGACAAAAACAGTCCAGATTAACAAAGTATCGCCACCAACAGAGCTGGAGACTATCAGCAAGATTCCAGGAATAGTGAATGCACTGGGTTGTATGTTTGATCCTTCGTCCTGCCAGGCCAAGAAAGATCTAGGAAAGACAGAAGAGGACAAGTAATGATAGAATTCATATGTGAGCTATGTGGTTGTGAACAACACTGTCGTAAATCTTGTGGTGAGTGTCGGGACTGTCCTGATTGCGAATGCAAACAGTGTAAAGACAAATCTTAAAATATTATTCTTAATAGGAAAAACGCCATCCCACCAAATATCATTGATACCGCCACTGCACCTGCTATTGTGTAAAGTGTATTCATGATCAGGAATGTCTGTTTAAGGGCTCCGGCTTCTTTTTAGGCTTAATTTTTTTAAAAAACAATTCACCTGTTGTGTGGCCTGTCTTGTGATGTACCATCAGGTCCAAAGCACTGTGACCCAAACTCTTTTGATACTTGCCTGTTGCGGCACCGGTTAAACCATTTGAAGTCAGACTACCTAGCAATGGAACCGAACAAGCGTTCAGCATTGTCAACATGCTTATCAATAGAACTATGTTCTTCATTGTTTATTTGTCTTGTATTAATTTACAGTTTTCTTTCGTTGCATCAAGTCCCTTGTCCTTGTCAAATATCCAAAGGTGTGACCAAACCACTTGGTTTCCGTTTACTGTACATTTCTTTCCCCAAGCTAAACTTGGATTCTTTGGTACTGCACAACCAACCAATAATATTGATGCTAGTATTAATGTTGCGAATGTTTTCATATCATTATTTACCTTATAATGTACAGCTATTATAACACACATTGTCTGTAAGTCAACCATCATTTTATAGGTAAATATAGCTACAACTTACAATAAGGAGGATACACAATGAATCCAATTAAATGGGTAAAAGACAGACTAGACGAAAGAACATCTTGGGACGGTGCTGTTTTGATAGCATTAGGCGTTGTAATATTAATTGCAGGACCTTTAGCCAAGTTAGCGGCATGGGGAGCTATTGGTTATGGTGGCTGGACTCTATACAAAAGGGAGAAGTAGTATGAAATTTAAATTACCAAAGATGCCTAGGGTAAAGATGCCTGACATTGTTGGCAATGCCAAGAAGCTTGGCAAAGCTGTCAGTAAAGAAGTAGGTGGCAAGACTAAAGGTGCAGTAAAAGGACTTAAAGGATTAAATCCTTTCAAGAAGTAATAGATATGGAGGTGGCCTTATGTACAACTGGTTCAAAAACCTTATTGATGCATATGACAAGATGTTCATTGTTGAAAAGCCTAAACAACCAACTATATACAAGATTGGTAATAAAAGGTACATCCGTACCAAAAAAATTAGCAAACGAACAGTTGGTACAGTAAGATATATCAAAAAAAAGGGAGAATAATATGTGGACCTGGATAACAAAAATACTAGCAAGTGGCGGTGATGCAAATGCGGAACCCAGACGTGCAAGAGAGAAAGGCAAATACAAAGCAGACGACAAAGCTACCCCAGATGTCAATGAGGCATGGGTGGGTGGCAAGGCTCCTTTGACAGCCAAGCAGAAAAGAATAGCGGCAAAAAAAGCACTTCTCAAAAAAAAATAAATGAAGAAATGGAAATTGACGACTAATCTCCAATACCATTCCTAAATATATCCTATACAGTTTGTAAATTTTGTAAATTTAAATTTACAAAACATTTACATCGTTTACAGCGTATGACTTGATTTTCTGCAGTTTTAGTGTATTATTTACTATAAGTAAATTTACAAGCATTAATTTACAAAAGGAAACAAAATGTACGCAGACAAAAAGAAAAGCCAGAAGGTTTATGTAGAAAGCAAATGTGTTTCTCGAGACGACTGTTGTTGGGATGAAACACCGGACACGTTAGAAGTCGTGACTGTAAATAGCACTCCCATGATAGAGACCATATCAGAGACTGTACAACAAGCAAGTTAATATATACGTACATGTCAATAGATTGGAGCTCCAGTAGATGGGACGGCGTTGTTAGACCTTACTCACAAGAGGAAGTAAAGAGGTTGAGCGGCACAGCGAACATCAAATACACATTGGCCGAGGATGGCTCTAATAAACTCTGGGAAAAGTTAAACAACTTGCCCTACGTGAGTGCCTTGGGTGCCCTCACAGGTAACCAAGCATTACAACAGGCCAAGGCCGGACTAGATGCAGTATATCTTTCTGGATGGCAAGTGGCGGCAGATGCAAACTCGTCGGATGAGATGTATCCCGATCAGTCTTTGTACAACACCGAAAGTGTACCAAACGTTATCAAGAAGATCAACAACACATTCATACGTGCAGACCAGATTCAGACAATGGAAGGCACAGGAGACACAGATTATTTCTTACCGATAGTAGCAGATGCTGAATCGGGGTTCGGAGGGGTGCTGAACACACACGAATTATTCAAACACATGATCAGGGAAGGTGCGGCAGGTATACACCTCGAGGATCAACTGTCATCTGCAAAGAAATGCGGACACATGGGTGGTAAGGTTTTGG
>Ga0181394_1001091_pt1 | contig 11968 bp, 14 predicted proteins | sample 17SPOviralmetaG_FD_130123 | JGI IMG/M metagenome (GOLD analysis project Ga0181394, IMG submission 130123) | Marine viral communities from the oligotrophic San Pedro Time Series (SPOT) site, San Pedro Channel, CA, USA - 17 SPOT_SRF_2010-11-23 | ecosystem: Environmental > Aquatic > Marine > Strait...
CTCTGGTCACTGGATATTCCAAATAGATGCAGATGAATTACCACACAAATCTTTAATTGCAAATTTAAAAGAACTTTTAAAAATCAACCCAACAACTGACTTATTTTTAATTCCTCGTGTAAATACTGTGGATGGTTTAACTCAAGGTCATATAAACCAATGGCGATGGAATGTAAACGAAAAAGGATGGGTTAATTGGCCAGATTATCAAACACGAATTGTACAAAATAATCCTAAAATTAAATGGACAAGTAAAGTACATGAAGTATTAACGGGTCATGAAAGTTATGCTTTATTACCCCAAGAGGAAGAATGGTGTTTATACCATCCAAAAGATATAAAAAGACAAGAAACACAAAATAATCTTTATAATACTTTATAATGGATAAATTCGAATTTATTAAATATGTAAAATCATCAGAAAAAACCATAGCACTGGATTTTGATGGTGTTATCCATTCAGCTGGAAAAGGGTTCTATGATGGAACTATTTATGGTGATCCTGTTAAAGGGACTAAAGAAGCCTTAACTGAACTGTCAAAATCATTTAAATTAGTAATATATAGTTGCAAATCCAACCCTGAAAGGCCATTAATAAACAACAAAACAGGTACTGAATTAATATGGGAGTGGTTAAAACAATGGAAAATAGATCATTTTATAAGCGATGTAGTAGTCAATAAACCAAATGCATTACTTTATATAGATGATAGGGGTTTAAAATTTGAATCTTGGGAACAAACAATAAATCAAATTAATGGGTAAAAAAAAGATAACAGCTGTAATTCCTATACGTAAAGGATCACAACGTGTTCCTAATAAAAACTTTAAAGAGTTTTTTAGGGGGAAAAATTTACTAGAATTAAAAATAGAATCCTTAAAACAAGTTCCATTAATAGATGAAATTATCGTTAATACCGATTCAAAAATAGCTATCGATATTGCAAAATCTAATAATGTCTCATGGTTTAGAAGAGAAAATTATTTTGCTAGTAATGAATGTATTAACACAGAACACTGGCATAACATAGCATTAACTACCCAAACAGATCTAATAATGCATGTTCCATGTACCGCTCCTTTTATTAAAAATAAAACCTATTATAATTTAATAAACAATTTTATATCATCCCCCATACATGATAGTGCCAATACAGTTTCACTAGTCAAAGAATATTTGTGGTTAGATAATAAACCACTAAATTATAATATTAACCAAACTCAAAACAGTCAAGATTTACCTGATGTTATGAAACTGACATTTGGTATTAGTATCCTTACAAGGGATACAATGTTAAAAAGAAAAAATGTAGTGGGTAGTAACCCTTTGTTTCATGTAGTTTCAGATGAAGAATCTGTTGATATTGACACCCCTTTAGATTTTAAAATGGCTCAACATTTATATAAAAATTTACCCCAATGAAAAACATATTAGTAACAGGTGGTTCTGGTTTTATAGGAAGAAATTTAATTAAAAAATTAAACCAGTTAGGATATAATACAATCAATTGTGATCTTAATATCAACGCAGATTACAGATGTGATATTTCTAAATATAATGATTTAATTAAAATAAAAGAGGATATTGATATAATATATCATATTGCCGCTCAGTCATATGGGTATAAATCATTAGTTGATCCCGAATTAGATTTAGATTGGAATGCTAAGGGTACCCTAAATATATGTAGGTTTGCAAAAGAAAAAGGAATTAAAAAAATCATATATACATCTACTATGGCGGTTTATGGTGAAGGAGATTGGTTAAAAGAAACTGATAATCTAAACCCTTTATCTAATTATGCTATATCAAAATTATATGGTGAGACATGTATTAAACAGTTTTCCCAATTTGGTATAGATTATACAATTTTTAGAGTATTTAATACTTATGGTCCTGGTCAAAATTTAAATAATAAAATGCAAGGAGTTGTAGCTGTATTCTTATCTCAGATACTTAAAGGATCCCAAATTAATGTCACAGGATCCTTAGGTAGGTATAGAGATTTAACATACATAGATGATAACATTGATGCTTTATTATTAGGTTTATCAGATAAAACGTCTGGGGAAATATATAATATTTGTAGTCAAAGTAAAACTACTATTAAATCCATAATAGAAAATCTAATTAAAATTAGTAATAAACCTTTTGACTATTATAATATTACAAATGTAGGTAAACATGATGGTGATCAATTTGGGAACACAGGAACTAATCTTAAATTAAAACAATTAGGATGGGAACCTAAAGTTAGGTTAGAAAAGGGTTTCAAAATTTTCTATAATTACGCTAAAAATATAGTATGAAAAAAATTACACCTATAATTAAACAAGAAATGTTACTTTTAGATGACTCTTATGAAAGACTTAAATTATTAAAGAATAAATATAAAAATGAAACAGCATATATTGTTACATGTGGTCCTTCTTTAAAAAATTACAATCAAGATAAACTTAAAGAGTTTTTAAAAGATAAATTTGTTTTAGGAACAAAACAATCTTATGATATTTTAGAAGATATTATAGACATACATCTTTTAAATTTTTGTAATTCTAAACCATATAATTATAAAAATATTAATAATACTATAATTAATTGGATAGTTTTTATGGCAGATCAGCCCCCATACATTATTAATAATAATATACCTTGTGATTTTATGATGCCTTTAATTCGCAATGGGGCGGGGTATGAAAATACAATAGCAGTAAAAAAAGATTTTGAAAATTTATTAATTGATAACTCTTTTGCTAGACCTTGGGGGTCTGGTATTATGTACGAAAGTGCTCTTCCTTTAGCATTATATTGTGGGGTAAAAAATATAGTAACTCTAGGATGGGACATAGGTTCTATTAGCGATAAAGATAAAGGAAAAACTAGATTAAAATATGATCATTTTTACGCTGAAGGGAAAGAAGGAGAAAAAACACCTTATGATGGTATTAATGTAATTAAATACCCTGTAGGGGGTTCAGCAGGAATGTCTTATAACGAAACACAAATGGTAATTGATTCTACCGAAGATTTATATAAATTTTTACAAAGTATTAATGTAAATTTAAGTATAGTATCCGATAGAAATCCTGCACATAAAAGCATACCTAGAATAGAAATACCAGAAATTTTATGAAAACACAAATAGTAATACATATTTTACCAAGAGAAATAGACCAATGTTATAGATTAATACACGATTTAAAAAGGGCCTTATACTTTGTAAGTAAAGAAGATACTGTAATTTTAGATTTAACTCTAAATCTATCAGATCATTATACTAATTGGAATAAATCACAACTTCCTAAAGAATTCTTTATTGAAAAATTTAAGTACATCGAAAAAATATCTACATTTGAAAACCAATTTAAAATATCCTATGATACTACAGGTATTAATTCTGTAAGAAGAAACGCACTTAGGGAAAATTCAGACGTAACCCATTTTCTTTGGGTAGATGTAGATATGTTTATTAATCAAACATGTCTTTATATGGCTTTAGAAGCAGCTAAATCAATAACAGATGATTATTCTATAATATCAGCAGAATTAATACAAGGATGGGACCCTTCATGGGATGTTATTTCTAATCCTAAAACAAGAAATACCCCAAGAGTATACCATGAAGATGGTGTAACAGCAGATAGAAGTAAATCACTATGGGGAACTACAGATCCCTACGACATGTATATGGAAAATAATATAGATAAAGAACCATCACTTAGAAAAATAGACACTATAAAGTTTGGGGGTGGGTTATTTAATTTATTTAATGCAGATTTATTAAGACTTATCGATATACCTGATTCATTTACACATTATGGTTTAGATGATACTTTTGTAATGGTAGGTAGCCAAATGATGAAACAATTAGGGTATAATATAAATCAATATGTTCTTGAAGATGTTAATATTTTAGAAGACCATTGGTACAGAGAAAACGTGTATGATAAATTTTTACATATAAATGATCCTAAAATTATAAAAAATAATTTTAAAAATATAGCTAATAAAGCTTGGCCTAATGAAATAAAAAAACTACAAAATAAAATTATAAACTATAAAAATGGAAAATAATGTAATGTTTATATGGAGTGGTGTAATTAATAATACATCTGATATATATAAAAGTATATTATCTATAAAGGATAGTATAAAAAAATGTGATATATTTGTTATGACTCCTGACTTAGATGAGGATTCAATACAATTACTAAAAAAATTAAATGTTAAGGTAATTAAATTTCCTAAAAGTAGTTTTTCTAATAGAAGAATGGCTTGTAAAATAGAACAAATATATGAATTATTAATAAACCACATTCCTGAAAATAGTAATTTATTTGTATGTGATGGAGATACTATTTTTTGTAAAGATCCCTTTAATATATTTAATACTAATTTTGATGTTCTTTACACTACTCGAGGTTATAATTGTTGGGTATCAACAAATGGAGGAGTTATAGGTTTTAAAAATAATAAAAATGCTAAAATCTTTTTAAATTTCTTTATAGAGCAAATGAAAAACCCTACATGGCCTCCTTATGTTAACTTTAGATTAAACCACCCACATAACAGAGATTTAAAAAACCTTGATTGGTGGGTAGATCAAGATTTTATGCATTGTATTAATTTAAATAAAGAATCAGTAAATAATAAATCCTTAGGATTTGATGTTACTGTATTTGATGCAGGACCTAAATATAATAAAATAACACAAGGGACAGCTTCTTTTATAAAAGATATAATAGATTCAAAAGATAATTATATAGTACACCTTAAAGGAGGAGGAGCTAAAAGATGGTAAATAAAAATTTTAAAACAATGAATTTAAATAAAAAGATAACAGTTTGTGTTTTTACACACATTATAGAGGCAAGTACTAATCCTTATTTAGATAACAGGATGTTAATTGATACTATTAAATCTACTAGTGAGGTTCTTAATTTAAAAGAAGTTAAGTTTCAAATTTATATAGATGCCGCTATGAAAAGATTATATCCTAAACTATATTTAAAATATGTAAGTAAAATACAAGAAAACCTGAATAATTTTATACCAGAACTAGATGTAGAAATAGTTAAAAATACAGGTGAGACTTTAAGGGGTAATTGGGAATGTGCTATGAACAATATAGATACTCCTTATATGATGTTTTTAGAACATGATTGGAAATTTATATATGACGTAAAAGTAAAAGAAATTATTAAGACTTTAGATGAATGTAAAGAAATATCTTATTTGAAATTTTCAAGATTCCCTTTAGATGGAAGGTCTTACCCTTCTCATACATTATGGGAAGTATATTTTGAAATTGAAAATTCTTTACCTAAAGCTACTATCCCACTAACTAGAATATCTTTTTGGTCAGGTAATCCCCACATAATGAGAGTGGATGCAGCAAAAGAATTTTATATACCATTACTTGAAATGAATACCCCTAAAAATAAAGCACATGGTTTAAGTTTTTTAGAAAGAGATATTAAACCACTAACTGAAAAATGTATCAAAGAACATGGTATGGAAAAAACCCATTCGATGTTTGGTACTTACATGTATGGAAAAGTACCTTACCCCCCCGTTATAGAACACACAGGGGATTGGTGTAGAAAAAAATAAATAAAAATGAAATATATAAATAATCTTAATATAGAAAAAATAAAATCATTATTTAATGATCCCAAAAAACCGTATAGATATGTGGTTATTGATGATTTTTTTAATATAGAAACATGTGATAAATTTTCAAAATCATATCCTAGTTTAGATGATAATAGATGGTATAAATTTAGAGATACCTTTCATGGTGAAGATAATGTTTTTGAAAAAGGTATGATGGGTATATCTAATATAGAACAATTACCTTCTACTTGTTTAAATATAATTAATGAGTTAAATTCAGATAGTTTTTTAGACATATTAAAAAACATTACGGGGTTAAAAAAACTAGTAAAAGACACACATAATAATATAGGACAGTGGGCTGGAATAAGAGCTATGATACCTGGAGCTTACCAATCTATTCATAGTGATGCCCGAAAACACCCACATTTAGGAATGGAAAAAAGAATAACAATAGTAGGTTATGTAAATAAAGAATGGACAGAGAAAGACAGTGGGTATACTGAAGTATGGAATGACAATATGACTGAATGTATGGATAAAGTTGCCCCTAAATATAACAGAGTTTTAATATTTGAAAATACTGAAAAATCATATCATGGGGTACCTGAAGTCAAAAACTATAGAAAAACTTTCTTAACTTCTTACCTATTAGATGAAAAAAACTTTAATGAAACTAGACCCAAAGCTAGATTTATGAAAAGACCAAATGAAAAAAATACTAATCTTTGGGATAAATTATCAAAAATAAGAGAAAATTTAAATGACTATTAAAATGGTAAACAATATTGAAAAAGGAAAAACATATCTTGTAACGGGGGGTTCAGGATTTTTAGGAAGATGTCTTATTAAAAGAATTCTTGAAGCAGGTGGTAATGTAAAAACTATAGCCCGAGATGAAGGTAAATTAATTGATTTAAAACAAACCTACCCCGAAGTAGAAATAATCACAGGGGATATAGCAGATCCATTTGATATGAAAAATGCGTTAAAAAACATTAATGCAATATTTCATTTAGCTGCTTTTAAACATGTAGGAATAGCCGAAGATCAACCTAGAGAATGTGTTAAAAGTAACCTTATAGGGTCTTTAAATTTATTAGAATTAACAGCTAATATAGATTTAGATTATATTATGATGGTTAGTACTGATAAAACAGCCATTGTATCTGGTGTATATGGTGCTTCTAAATTCTTAATGGAAAGATTAACCCATCAATTTGAAGAAAACTACCCCCATCATACCTACAGAACAGTAAGATATGGTAATGTATTATATTCTACAGGATCTGTTTTATGTAAATGGAAAAATTTATTAGAAGCTAATAAAGAAGTTATAATTACAGAACCTGAAGCAACTAGATTTTATTGGACTGTAGACCAAGCAGTAGATTTAATTTTTGATTGTTTAGCTAATGCTACTAATTCATATCCTTTTGTTCCAGAAATGAAAGCAATGAAAATGGGTGATTTATTAACAGCTATGGCAGAAAAATATTTACCTGAAGGTGGTACTTTAAAAGTAAAACAAATTGGTATGCAACCAGGAGAAAATTTACATGAAAAAGTACTAACTGATGGTATTAGTTCTGAAGAAGCTGATAAGTTTACAATTGAAGAGATCAAAGAAATGATATAATGAATATAGTATTCATTCCAAATATAAGTTTAGGAGATAATAGAAGTACACCTTACCATTATTCTATTAAAAGTTGGAAAAAATGGGCAGAACAATACGATAATATTAAAGTTATTGAATGGGATGAACCTATTATGGATCCCAACCAATTTAAGGTAACTTTACAACGTTATTGGGTTCATGATATATTAAAACATAATGAAATAGAATATGAACAAGTATTAATAGTTGATGCTGACACTATTATACACCCAGATTGTCCTAATTTTTTTAATGAAACAGAAGATAAATTTGGGGTGGTAATTAATAATGGATGTTATGAATGGGTTACTAGAAGTATAGGGCAGTGGGGGAATTCTTTATTTCCTAATGAACCCCCCATTAAACCATGGAAGTATTTTAATGGTGGGTTTCAAATAACAAATAAAAAACATATCTCTTTTTATACTAAAGTTCAAGAATATTATACTAATAATATAAACCAAATAAACCAGTTAAATAAACAAATAAAAGCAGGAACTGATCAAACTATTATAAATTATTTAACCCAACAAAATTCTATTGATGTATTACATATGCCCGAGGCATATAACCTTCAAGATTTATTTAGAAAAAATCTTTTACATATTCCGGGATATTCTGGTTTTCCCGATAAGTTAAGATTTTTAGAAGCGGGGTGGGTTTATCACTTTAACGCTATACCCCCTAATGATAGACATGTAAGTTATTGGATGGAAAGAACATATAAAGAATTATATATATGAGAATAGCATTTTTTACAGAAATGGGGTTTCAAGGAAAGGTACCTAGAACTCATGATAATATGAGGGTTGAATTTGCTTGGATGTGTGCTTTACAAACAGACCATTGGAATATAAACCAACTACCAAACCAACAATATGATTTAGGTATTATAATAATACCGAAAAATAACCCCCAATTTGATATAAATAAGTTAAAGCAATATTGTAATAAAGTAGCAGTAATGCAAGAAGGTCCTAACTGGTACTGGCAAGATTACCCTTTAAATCAACAAATATGGTATTTTAATACTATACAAGAAGCTGATTTTATGTTTGTTCATAATGAGTTAGATAAAAAATATTATGAAGGTTTAACAGGCAAAGAATGTAAAACCCTACCTAGTTTAATGATTGAGGATGGGGTAGATAGCCATGTTTTAACTCATAAAAACAACAGAAAAAATATCATTATAGGAGGTAATTTTTGTAGTTGGTATGGGGGGTTTGATTCATATGTAATTGCTCAAGAAGTAGATTGTCCTATTTACATTCCAAGTATGGGTAGAAAAATAGAAGATGAAGAACAAATGCCCAATTTAAACCATTTACCTTATATGAATTGGGTAGAATGGGTACACACTCTAAGTCAATTTAAATATGGCATCCATTTAATGAGGACACATGCAGCGGGTACATTTGCCTTAAATTGTGCCTATTTAGGTATACCTTGTATTGGTTATGAGGGATTAGATACACAAGAAAATTGCCACCCTTATCTAACAGTTAAGCTAGGTGATTTGGCTACAGCAAAAGAAAAACTTATATTACTCAAAAATGATAAAGATTTTTATAATAAATGTTCTATAATAGCAAAAGAAAATTATAAAAAACACCATTCTGAACAAATATTTTTAAATAAATGGAAAAAATAACATTTGTAATACCTAGTAGAAACAATTTAGAATTCTTACAATTAGCTTACAAATCAATTCGTAATTTAAAAACTAAACACGAAGTATTAGTATTAAATGATGCTAGTACAGATGGCACACAAGAATGGATAAATTCATTAGGTGACGATGATTTAATAGTATACCACAATCCAGGACCAGAACGTATTGGTATAGTTGGTATGTTTGATAAAGGAATTGAGATGGCAAGAACAGACATTATTATGGCGTTTCATGCCGATATGGTTGCTGCTCCTAATTTAGATAAACATATATTAAAACATCTAAAAAGAGGTACTGTTGTAAGTGCAACTAGAGTTGAACCTCCTTTACATCCAGACGGTCCAGAAAAAATGTTGATGAATTTTGGAATTGAAGTTGAAGATTTTGATATAAATAAATTTAATAACTGGGTAAGTAACGATTACCAACCTAAACATGGTACATTAGTTACTGAAGGTATATTTGCACCTTGGTGTATATATAAAGATGACTTCTTAGCAGTAGGGGGCCATGATGAATTATTCGCACCTCAAAGCAAAGAAGATAGTGATTTATTTAATCGTTTTGTTTTAAATGGTTATAAAGTATTACAAACATGGGAAGGTTTAGTTTACCACTTTACTAGTAGGGGTAGTAGATTTAATAAACACGCGGGGGGCGCCGCAGGACAAAACTCAAACGAATGGTTACAGACAACTACAAAAAACGGACGAGAATTTATTCGTAAATGGGGTCATTTTATTAAACATGATCCTTTAATGAAACCAATAATACCACCTAAATACGATATTGGTTTTATAGTTAAAAAATGTAATAGTAATTTACTTGAAGCCTTAGAACCATGGTGTAATACTATTTACATAAAAGATGATATGCAAGTGTTAACAACACATTATTTAGATAAAGAACAACCAAACACATCATTTAATTTAAATGAAAGAATAAAACCTTTTGATAATAAAAAAAATAACGAAATTTTAGTTACAATAGATGGTAATAAATTTACACAACAAGATTTTGAACACATCCAGCAATTACCTGAAATATTAAAAGACAGTGGGGAAATTGGGTCGTTTGAATTAGGTAACCTGCATATAGACATTATACAAATAAATACTTATGAAAAAAAATTAATTAAAATATGAAAAAAGCAGTAGTAACAGGTGGAGCAGGTTTTATAGGCTCTAATTTAGTAGATAAACTAATAGAACAAGGAGTAGAAGTAACTATTTTAGATAATCTTTCTACGGGGAAAAAAGAAAACATTAACCCAAAAGCCGAATTTATCAATTGTGATATCTCAACAGCTTCAGAAACGGATATGTTATTTTATATAAATGGGGCTGATATTGTATTTCATTTAGCAGCATTAGCTAGAGTACAACCTTCAATTGAAGATCCTATTTCTTTTAATGAAGTAAATATAAAAGGAACCCTCAATGTATTATTAGCATCACACAAAGCAAAAGTTAAACGTGTAGTATATAGTGCTAGTAGCTCTTGTTATGGAGATGCTACTAAATTCCCTACTCCTGAAGAACATTCAACTAATCCATTATCACCTTATGGTTTACAAAAATATGTAGGTGAACAATATTGTAAAATGTTTAGTGAAGTATATGGTTTAGATACTGTATCATTAAGGTATTTTAACGTATATGGAGAAAGAATGAACCTAGAAGGTGCATATTGTTTAGTATTAGGTATATTTGCCCAGAAAATATTAGAAGGAAAACCATTAACTATTAATAATGATGGTAAACAACGTAGAGACTTTACTTATGTAGGTGATGTAGTAAACGCAAATATATTAGCTGCCACACATCAAGAACAATTAAGTGGAGATGTTTTCAACATTGGTAATGGAAAAGAATTTACTGTAAATGAGGTAGCCGATATGTTAGGTGGTGAAAAACAATATGGAAATAAAGTTATAGAACCTTTTAGAACACTAGCTGATAATTCAAAAGCAGATTTAATTTTAAATTGGAAACCTAAAGGTGATTTACCATCTTGGATTGAAAAGTACAAAAAAGATTTAGGAATATGAAAATAGGAATAATAGGACAAGGTTTTGTAGGAACAGCAGTTAATGAAGGTTTAAAATCCTTTTTTAAAGTAGAAACATTTGATATTGCAAAAGATTCAACATGTAATTCAATTGAAGATTTATCAATTAAATCAGATGTAGCTTTTGTATGTTTACCGACACCTATGGAAAGCGATGGTTCATGCCATTTAGGTATAATAGAACCTGTATTAGCAGATTTAGATTATATAAACAGGTGTAAAACAGTAGTAATTAAGTCGACTATACCACCAGGAACTACTGAAAGATGGAATAGAGAATATAGTAATATTAATATAGTATTTAATCCAGAGTTTTTAACAGAAGTTAATTCTATAGAAGATTATAAAAATCAAAATAGGATTATAATAGGGGGTCCTAGGCCCGCTACTACTAAAGTAAAAAGAATTTTTGCAAAGGCGTTTCCTAAAGTCCCTATAATTAAAACAGGATCTACTACAGCTGAAATGGTAAAATATTTTGGTAACTGTTTTTTAGCAACTAAAGTTTCATTTGCTAATGAAATGTATCAAATTTGTGAGGGTTTAAATATTGATTATGATAAAGTAACTGAATACGTTAAATATGATGAAAGGATAGGGTATTCCCATTTAAATATACCAGGTCCTGATGGTGATTTTGGTTATGGGGGACATTGTTTCCCTAAAGATGTAAAAGCATTAATTAATGTGGCCCATAATTTAAATATATCTCCTAAGGTACTTTTAACAACAGATATAAAAAATAATGACGTAAGAAAAAATCGTGACTGGGAAAAACAAGAAGGTCGTGCAGTAATAAATAAAACAAAATAAAATGGATAAGTACATTTACAGAGCAAAGCTCGACAGAGTAGTAGACGGCGACACAGTAGACGCCCTAATAGATGTTGGATTCGACATCTGGTTTAAGAAACGAATTAGATTTATGGGACTAGATACCTGGGAA
>Ga0181394_1001094_pt1 | contig 11955 bp, 16 predicted proteins | sample 17SPOviralmetaG_FD_130123 | JGI IMG/M metagenome (GOLD analysis project Ga0181394, IMG submission 130123) | Marine viral communities from the oligotrophic San Pedro Time Series (SPOT) site, San Pedro Channel, CA, USA - 17 SPOT_SRF_2010-11-23 | ecosystem: Environmental > Aquatic > Marine > Strait...
AGATTAATACAAATGGTTCGTGATGGGTTGAATTGGTTTAGAGACAATAATGCAAAAGCATATATGGCTCTATTAGATTAATAATAATAATAAATAAAGGAGAATAAAATGGCTAAAATAGATAGAGCTATGTATTTCATAAATAAAAACGACACACAAAGTGGGTCAAACATCAAAGATGTATCAAGACAATTCTTTCTATACTGGAAACTATGTAATCTATACAGATTAAATACCAGAGAAATGAATGCAGAAAACATCTTTAATGGGTTTACACAATTACTAGACTATACCGAAAGGAATAGTGCAAAAGATTTGTATGTAAACAACGAAGTTGATGTACAATCAAATGTAGAGATTGAGTTTGAAACATATGATTTAAATGTAAGTGCTAATTCAGTAGCAATCGATAATCTAAATGAAGTTGCATTCAATGACGATGAGTTTGAAGTTGATGAAGAAATATTTCACGACGATATAGCTGAAAGTGCAAGAGACTTTGATTGGTATGTAGAAAGTTCAGACAATAGTATTGACTGGACTTCTATTGAATCTGATTTAGTAGAACCTCTTGACGATATAACACTAGTTTATATGTACGATGAATCACAAGACATACATTCATCTGATGTAGAGTTGTTTGTTAAGAACCAAATGGATACTATTCATTCTAATAACGATGGTATGACAGATGATGCATATATGTCATTTATGTTTGGTGAGTTAAAAGCTCAGCTACAAAGACGCAATGCATCACCAGCTGTTGATGCTAATACAGGTGAACTAATAAACTAATGACTAGAAAGTTGTTAGATACAGCTATAAGGAATGTGGCAGCCCGACTTGGGTTGTCATATTGCCTGTATCTAAATAATAAGAATGTACTTGGATATTTTGATGATGAAAAAAATGCATTCGTATTAGATTATGAAAGTATGCACGAAGAGTTTGATGAAGAAGTTAAACTCTTAGAAATAGAACTAGCAGAATTACAATACGATAAACATCAACAAGATAAAATAGATTATGGGGAAGAATATGACCCAACATCTGAGGAGGTATCATAATGGGATTAGACCAATCAGCAGGTAAATGGATGCAAATGGAATGGAGTCATCTTAAAGATGATAATGGTAAATCTAAAACATATGAGGACTTTGGTCCATATTCGTGGCGTAAACACGCTAGATTGCATATGTTTATGCAAGAAGTTTATCATCGTCAACACCAAGATGCAGAACCAGAAGAAGTACATCATTTCACAGAAGTAACTTTAGATAAAGAAGATATTAATAGACTACAAGAGGCTATTGATACTAGTTACATAGAATACTTTTGTGACGGTGGATTCTTTTGGGGACATCAGTTTCAAGAAAATAGTGTAAATCATTACAAAAAACAGGATTTAGAATTTGTAGAGTTTGCACAAACAGAGTTAGCCAAAGGTAATACGATTACATATCGTTGCAGTTGGTAAGATTAGTCACATTACAGGTCCCTAATTGCATTGTAGAGTGTAAGAGTGAAGAAGTATAATATCCATCTCTAATCACAAAAGGGGATATTGAGTGACTTGAATCAGAATAGAGGTAGCGATAGATTGAGCACGTGTAAAGCTACCTCAGTTCTGAATAAAATTATGGTGTTTGTATATTGCCTGAATAACAATACGTATAAACTAACATAACATAAATTGCTAGTACTGATTACAAGCACCATAATAAATAATAATAATAAAATAAGGAGAGTATAAAATGGGAAGATATTATAGTGGAGATATAGAAGGTAAGTTTTGGTTTGGAATACAAGCATCAGATGATGGTGAGTTCTTTGGTATGGAACCAAACACAAGTTTCATAGACTATTATGTAGATGATTCTGATATGGATATAATAGAACAAGGACTTAAAAAATGTAAAACACAATTACGTGGTTATTTGACAAAAATGAATAAGTTCTTTAATGGTAAACATTCATATAATGAAAAACATTTGTCAAAAGTCTTAAATGTAAATGAAGAAACTACTCATGACTTGTTAGTATGGTATGCAAGATTAGAGCTTGGTAAGAAAATACATGAACAAGTATCAAGAGATGGTTCTTGCTATATGAATGCGGAGATGTAATGAAAAAAGGATATGATAAACATTTCAATCCTACATTAGAAAGCACTAGTTTCGAAGAAAGATTAAAAGATTTCAAAGAAATTGGTGCTTACTCTAAAAAAGGAATACAAGAACGTGAAGACTTTTACAAGATATATGGTAGAGGTTGGTGGTGGTTTAACGATGTTAGTTTTGCACCTAGATATAAAGATAGCTGGATAGAACAATTCAGAATTAACAGTAAGGAAAGAGATGATGAGTAAAGCAATAAAAGCTAATGTAGAAACAGATTTAGAATATGCAGATAGAGTTTCTAAAGAAGATAAAACCTGGAATATAGAACACGAAGGTCTATTAAATAAAAATAATATTGTCTTTAAAACAGGATTAGTAAACAAGCCTAAAGATATGGATGATATGTGGGTATGTGACTATTGTGGTTCAGAAGATGTTGAAGAACAGGTATGGAGAAATATAAATACCAAAGAAGCAACAATAGGCAATGATTATCATCAATGTGTTAATTGTGAAGAATCATGTACACCAATGAAACATTTTGATTGGCAAGAAAAAATTGCTGAAGAATGTATGGGTAATAAAGATAAATATGATAAAATAATGGATGGGAGTAGAGCATGAATGAAAAACAAGAAGCATTAAGACCAGGAAGTGGTAAAGTGCATTGCAGAGGATTATCTAGAAAAGATTATGCTGTTGCAATAAGAATGATAAGAAGAGGAATAATAACAGAAGCTGAACTTATAGAAGCAGGAAAAATATTACCAAAAGGTGTACAAGGTCCTGGAAAAAGTGAAGCTTACAAATGGTTTATGGAAGCTAAGGTATGATTACAAACAATTATAGAATCTTAGAAAACATAAAATCAAATCTAATGATGGTAAGAGAAGCACTAGATTCTGAAAAGAGAGTCAAGAACAGACACTTTATAACAGATAGATTAGTTGGTGACATTGCTAGTAGATTAGATGTTGGTGCTAAACGCTATGGTGAAGAAGTACCAATAGAAGAAAGTGATGGTAGAGATATGGGATTAGAAGCATACGAAGAATTATGTGATGCAGCAGTATATCTATCATCATTAACATTAAAACTAAAGCAGTACGAAGGTGATGATGAGAAGTTAAAGAAAGAAATAGTTTCTATAAATGGTGTATTTTTCTATATACTATATCAAACAGTTATTTTCTTAAACTCATACGAACCTAAAAGATAAACTAATTATTGGATTAGTGAGTTATTATATGTAACTTGCTAATCTAATAATAATAATAAAGGAGAACTTATATGAAGTTCAAAGGTAAAGAATATACCGAAGTAAAAGACAGACTTATCGCATTCGCAGATGAGTTTCCACAAGCCTCAATACATACAGAAGTGTTAAGTGTTAATCAAATTATTGATTCACCTACAGGAGAAACATGTAACGAGTATGTTGTAAAAGCAACAGTAATACCAAATCCAGTACAAGAGCCAGAATGGTTTTATGTAGGTCATGCAGCTGAACGTGATAATACAGGATTTGTAAACAAAACATCAGCACTAGAAAATGGAGAAACATCAGCAGTAGGTCGTGCATTAGCATTTGCAGGCTTTGGTGGTGACTTTGCTATTGCTAGTAAAGAAGAAGTAGATAATGCTAAAGCAAAACAAAAAGTCATTAATCCTACTATAAAATCATTAGAAGCTATGGACAAGCTAGCTAATTCAGGAATACTATCAGACGAAGATGTATTACGTTATAAACAAAAACGTGGTGCAGGATTCTTTGATACCAAACTAAAAGTCCAACAAAGTACAGAATACTTTGAATCATTAACTAAAAATAAAGGAGCTAAATAATGGCTATAACAGGAACTAAAGCAGAACAAAGTGGTGGAACAATGAAAAACTACTTTATTAATAAATGTGTAATACAGGAAATTGAACAAATTGATTCACAATACAATGATTGTTCAGTTAGAATTAAACTAGAAGATATAAGTAATGGATATAACTATACTTGTTTTGTCAATCAAAACTTTGATAAAGATGTAGCAGGAGTAGTAACAGGTCTTTCATACCCTGAAGACTTAAATACATTATTCTTAGCAGCTGGTGGAGATATGAATGTATCAGACATTGGTGAAGCAAACGTAGATACTCTAGTTGGTAAAAATGTAGCTTGTATTAATTATGCTTCAACAGGTAAATACAAAAGAGCTACTTGGGGAGTCTTGTCTTCATTTGAAGATACAGATAAACTAGAAGAAAAGTTCAAAGCTCAGCTAGCTAAAGGCTATCCTAAAAACTTTCAATCACCACAAGAAACTATGGTAGAAGAAAAGTTTGGTGGCAGAGCTACTGATTCTTCTAACGATGGAATGCCCTTTTAATGTCAGTTTCGTCAATACTTGTGAACTGGATGAAAAGTCGTGCTAATGGTTCTGACCCTTGGTTTTATTCTTATACCTTGGAGACAGAAGTACCAATGTATGGCAAACTAGCTCACCAAAAGTTACACACTGCAAGTACTTATTCTAGAGGATTTAGAAAGTTACGTGAAGGTAACACTTTAGAGTTAGCTGGAATAAAACTTGTAGAATTTAAAGAAAGTGATAAGAGGGTAAAAGGATGGAAAATAGAGAAGCTATAGTCGAAATTATTCGAGGTAGTGTATCTAACAGAAATCAAGTTGGGACCATTGAGGAATATAACACCATAGTTCGTAATAATGCTTGGAATGGAGAAATGTATAAAAGTTATTATGCATTCGATGAAACTCTTAAGGATTATGTAGAGCAACATAAAAGTGTTAAAGGATTTGATGGTCTTACCTATATTGATAAAATAATATTAGATATTGATAAAGGAAGCATTCCTGATAACCAATTTCAACCTTATCTACTAGAGTGTCTAAAAGAAATAGATGAACTAGGTATAGATAAATCACACGTTAACATATGGTTTAGTGGTACTGGATATCATATAGAACTATTAAATGTATTTGGCTTTCAACCTAGTAGAGTTTTACACGAAAAAGTAAAACTCACTATGAAAGAACATTTATCATTTGCAGATAGTATCTTTGATAAAACACGTATCATTAGAGCACCTTGGAGTTTAAATACCAAAACTAAATTATATAAAGTTTTTATTCCTTATGATTTAATATGGAATTTGACTTATGAAAACGTATGTGAAATGGCACAAAGTAAACCTGTTTATGAAGATAAATGGGTAGAAAATAATTGGTATGATACATTAAATAAGGATAGTGAAGTAGAACCTTACTTACAACATCTTATTGTATCTACATCAGAAGCAGTAACTAATTCTAACTATAGGCAAACAGATACTACATCAGTAGTAACTTGTATGCAACACGTATTTAATGAAGGACCCACTAAAGGTTCACGTAATATGAAGTTGATGCGTATGGCTAGTAGTTATAAACGAGCTGGTATTCCCTATGTAGTTGCCTTAAATGGTATGTTACAATGGGGTAGTGGCAGCTTAGATGATGAAGAAATAATAAGAAGTACGAGTAATATCTACGATGGGAACTACCAATATGGATGTCAAGATGTAATTATGGCAGAATATTGTGACCCTAAATGTATACACTTTAAACGTAAGGATTATACCTTAGAGATTAGAGATGTAAACGAATTACAAGATGCATTTAAAGCATACATTGCTAATGATATGACTAAAATGTCTGTTAACTTAGCTGATATATGGAGTACACCTGATTACATTATTAAACCTGGAGAACTAGTCGTGTTCTCTGGTGATACAGGTATGGGTAAATCAGCATTTGTTCAAAACATTGTAACAAAGATAGATAAACAAACGCTTTTCTTATCTTTAGAGATGCACGAACATTTAACATTCAGACGATTCATACAGATTGCAACAAATCAAACTGAGAAATGGGTATACGATAAATTTAAAGCAGACCCAGATACATCATTTGAAGATAAGCTAGGACATATTAAGTTAATGACAGTAGCACCAGAAATAGAAGCAATACGTAAAGTTGTTGCATTACACGAACCTAACATATTAGTAGTAGATACTACTGATGAGGTACACGTAGATAGATTTGATGGTGAGATTCAAAGACAGAATATGGTCATAGGTGCATTAAAAGAAATGGCACAAAAGCACAATATAATTGTGTTTGCTGTGCACCACGTAAACAAAGTATCTGCAGCAGGCAATACCATATCCTTGCATTCATTGAAGGGTAGTACTAACATTGTACAGAAAGCAGATAAGGTTTTAATGGTTAAAGGTAAACGTGATGAAAGAGCAAGAATCATATGTAGTGAGAAATCACGAGATGAAGGTCGCTTTGAAATGACGTGTGCATTTGACTTTGAAACTATGACTTTTAAGGAGTTATTATGATAGAAATAAGGACAACTGATAATGAACACATTATGATGCAAAAGATAACATTACTTTGGATATTTCATATTGGTGTTTCATATCAGAATTTGGAAGGACAACACTTTGGATTCATGTTTGGTATTGGACCCATAGAGTTATCATTCACAGTTAGGTTGTGGAACAATGACGCATCCTAATAAGATACGTGGTAATACACTTGAACGAGAAATCGTCAACAAGTCTAAGGAAGCAGGGCTCTCAGCAAAGAGAGCCTATGCTTCTGATGGAAGGTCACTAGGTTTTAGTGAGGTTGTTGATGTTCTTGTAGAAGATGTTACCATACAAGCAAAAAGAAAGAAAAAAGTAGCACAATGGCTATACCCTGATTTTCATGGAGATGATGTAGATTGTGTTGTTACTAGAATGGATAGGAAAGAAGCGTTAATAATAATGCCACTAGAAAGATGGATAAAAATGATGAAGGAGATAAAAGATGGCACAAGCAAGCTTGACAAGTAAAGAGATTGCAGAATTGATGAAAGGAATATCGCAGCTTGTATCTGTAAAACGTATAGTAAAGAATATAGATGAAGATACATTGGTAGATATACTTTATAAATTTGAAAATGCTGGTAAGTCAGATGATGAAATACTTAGAGCATCAGAAGATTCACATGATAGTTTTCAACCCAGAGTAGGGAATTGTGAGTGTTGTGATGACTAAATTCAACAAAGAAGAGTTATTGATATTAAGGTCAGCATTACTTAATTTCAAAAAAGCTCCCTGGGTATCAGAGGGAGAACATAAGATTATTAAAAATATGTTAGAAAAGATACACGAGATGTTTAATTAGATAAATAGATTATTCCCCCTCTATAACATGCTTTACAAGGAAGCAGGCAGGTAACCAATCCAGCATACAGATTGTCTTTATTTTTTAATATTGATTATCTCTTTAATAAAGTAACTTGTAATGCGAATACATTGGTTGGTACTCATGTATTCATATATTAACTTAAAAATAAGAGGGGGAATAAAAAGGAGATAAGATGAAACCACTAAGAAATGAAATAGTAGTAAAACAACAAGCAAAGAAAAACAAAACAGATGCAGGGATTATATTACCTGACGAAACAATAATTGCAGAAAACGTTGGAGTAGTTCTTGCAATAGGGAAAGCAGCAGATGAAGTTACTGTTGATGACAAGGTTTTGTTTGGACCTGGATACGTAACACAAGTTATTGATGGAAAAGAGGTATTATTTATGAAAGAAGAAAATATTCTCTGTTTGTTGTAAAAAAAGATAACGAGAATAGCCTTATAAGGCGTTAAAATAATTTATTGGATATAACTATCGAGTAAATAACGAACGTTTTATGAGGCTATCTTTTTATTCGTCTAAACCAATTTCGTCCATTTCAGCGTCTAATTCAGCTTGTCTGGCTTTAATTTGGTCTCTTCTTAACTTATGAACAGTATGTATGGGTATTCCAAACATTCTTTCACCTACCATTGCAGGACTTTGATATGTTCTGTATACATCTCTACCAAACCTACCAAATGGAGCATAGGTTGCAGCTTGAAATTTTACAAGATTATCTATATCTTGATTTAATAAAGCAGTAACTGGTGCTAAAACAAATCGAGCAGCAGGTGGAGTTACAATACTTAATGGTGATAATATTGGATGTGGGTATTGACTAAAGAATGCTCTTTCTCTTTCTTCTGCATCACCAAATAATAACATAGAAAAATCTTGCATCCAATTCATAGGTGGAGATAAAGCATAATCAAATATAGATGCTACAAAAACATTAGCTAATGCTAAAGCCATCATGTCAGCAGTAAGTTGACGTTGAGCTCTTTTAGTTTTTACACCACCAGCCCATTCTTCTGAGCCAGCACCTCTGTAAGTTTTAATTCTTCTACCAATACTATTCCAGGCATAAGGATGGAAACGAGTCATAATACGACCCATAGAGCTATTAGCAATGTTAGGTCTTTGAGTTGCATGATAAATAAATTGTGATGAAGCTACGGTTCTGTTAGCAATTTCTATTAGTATAGGACTATCAAATGGTAATTGATTACCAAACTCACCTAGAATATTTCTAGCATTAATGTAAGCAGCATCCCATGTTCTACTACGTAATAAAAACTCTGAAGATTTCATAAAGGTAGCACCTGCTCTATTTACAGCATCATAGACACCAGCTTCTCTTGCAGCTTCATTTAATGTTAAGTCTGCATAATCATCATATTCTTTTTTACTTTTCTTGTTTGTAGGTCTACCATTTCTACCTAAGTAACTATTAACTCTTTTAGCAGCTTGTTCAAATGGTAATATAAATGATTTGTTTTGGAAACGTATATCTTTAATAGCTTCGTTAACTAACATATCTTCAAATGTACCGATAAACGCTTGCCATTCTTCCCATTCTCTTCTATTAGTAATTTTTTTAACAATAACTCTATCACTTGCACTATCTCTGATAGTATAGGTTGTATTCTCTCCCCATACATTATCTTTCCACCATCCATCACTCAATGCTTGTGTAAATGGTTTTAAACCAACATCAGTAATAGTGTTAGCACCACCACCATATATATTGGTAATAAATGTTTTAGGGTGGAATAGTAAGGACATCATTTCAAATTTTCCTTCTAAGGCACTTAAATTAGAACCCATTCTAGAAATATACATATCTCTGTCTTTTCTATTTTTTGGTGCATCTTTTAATATTCTACCACCAAATATTTTATCCATTTTTTCTGTAAATTTTACAACCGATTCATCTCTGACTAATTGTACTACAGGATTAAATATACCAATTTTATTAATATTTTTTCCTTGAGCTAAATCTCTAATATTATTTAATTTAAAATTCTTTTCCATGTTAGATGCTTTAGATTCTATGATATCAATAGACATTTTTTGTTTTTTCATTTTACCTATTTGAGCATTTACTTGTGCTTTTTGGAATGTATTTAAACCAAAACTAGAATCAATTCTGTCTAAAAAATGTTTTTCAGACAAAGTTGCATTAAACCCATCTCTTATTAAATCATTTTTCATATATCTTTTTAATAAATCTAGCTCTGATTCAGTAATACCATGTATATCAAAGTTACGCAAAGAAGGTAATCCCATCTGTTGTTTAGATACATCCATCATAAAGTAAGCCCAAGATTCTGTAATATTTTTATCAGTACCAAAAGGGTTTCTTTCTACAAAACGTTTAATATTATTGTTAATTTTTAAAGACAAGTTGCTATTCAATAAATTTCTATATTGAGCACCTACATAGCGTTCTACGTGATTAATACCTAGTTCCCATTCAGGCATACTAATTTCTTTACCACGTGCTTTTAAATTTTGATTGCTTCTAAATACATCCATAGGTTTACCTAATGTAAAATCTTCTATTACCGCTGATTCAGTAGCGTCTGTTTCAGGTGAAAGACTTTTTTGTAAATATTCTTTATACATATCTTCATACATAGCTCTCATTCTTAATAATGATTTTTCAATGTCTGCTTCTGTTCGTTCACTTTTAGCAAATTTCATATCTATACGTGCTAATAAATTTGGATTCTTAGAAAGCTTTGTTAATTTTAATTCAATTATTTCTTCTATACGTTTACCATTTAACTCTCTTCTTTTTACAGTATCATTTAATCCTGTATGTGGAACAAATTTAGATGCTAATCCTTTGTAATCTTGCAGTCTCCCTATACCAATTTGTTTTCTAGGATTCATTGTTTTCTTAAATAATTCTATTTCGTTTTTAACTTTTAAAAAATCATTTTTACTTAACTCTTTGTTAAAGTTTATTTTTGGAAACTTACGTGATAAATGGTCATTCATTCTTTGATAATATCTTATAAAATTAGTATCAGTTAATGAAGGCATTTTTCTTATTGCTTGTAAAGGATTTTTAATAGCTATAATACCTAAATTAGCATATAAACCATCTATTTTTGTCATATCTGTAAGCATACCATTTTTATCTAAAAATATTCTACTTAATTCAAATATTTCATTATTAATAATATCATCTGTATTTTTAGGATTTTTAATTAATGTTCCTTCTCCTTTATACAAATCCATTTTTTTACCAACACTAGATAATTGTTTTCTTAATTGAGGATATCTACTTTGTATAACATCTTTTAAAACTTGAGTCATTAGATTTGTATAAGATTCGTTAAGAACTTCTTTTACTTCTTCTGGAGTTCTAGCTATACGTTCTCCTTTTTTACCTGAAGGGTCAGCAAATTTAAATGTAACACCTTCTTTTATCATTCTGTCAAATTCTATTTTAAACTTAGCGTGTTTTTCCGCTATATTTTCTTGTTGTTTCTTGTTAGTTACACCTCTATAAAATTTACCACCATTATACTCTCTGTCTAACATTGTAAATTTAAACAATGCATTAAAATCAGTTACTTGCTTAGAATCTTCAGGTTTAATTAAACGAATGTTATCTTCTATTTGTTTTTGAATGTCACTATCTTTTGCATTTTGTAATTGATGGAAAGCTAAAGCTAACTCTGTATTGTATTGTAATACACTTATTGGTGCTTGACCCTTTTTAATTTTAATAGTGCCGCTTTTATCTACAACAACATTAGATACAGACTGATAGGTATTATCTTTACTAATACTTTCTATAAACATAAGCTGGTCAGTAAGATTAGTATTAATAAATTGAGCAGCCCAATTAGGAGCACCTACAATTCTTGGTTCAGTTAATGTTATTTCTTCACCTGTTTTTTTATCAATTATTTTGTCACCAGGTTTCTTTAAAAATGGTTTAGTTAAAAAACCTTTTATAATACCAGGTTGTGACATATTCATTAAGTAATCATTAAATCTTTTTAATTGTACAGCACTAGCTTCACTAAAAGGTTTTGCTATTTCAAAAGAACCAAAATCTGTTCCTTGTAAAAAACGTTCATATAAAACATCAATAGATTTAGTTAATCCTTTATACGTAGTTAAAAAATCTCTTAGTCTAATAAGTTCTATTTTACCCATATCAGATACTTTGTCATTAGCAAGTAATCTTTCAAAATTAATAGATTCTATAGGAACATAATCTTCATATTTTAAATCAACTTCTTCTGCTTCTTTGTTATTTTTCTTTATTTCTTTTTGCAATCCTTCAGATAATTCAGATAGCTTTACCACACCACCTTCTATAGGAATAGGTAACTCAGGATTTACTTTTGCTTTAGCAGCATAAGTATATACTTTATCTATGTAATCAAAAAATCTTTTAATATTTCTAGGATTTATAGCAGGTGATTCAAACGTAAGTCTTTCTTGAACAGAGTTCATACCTTCTTCGATATTTCTTATCTGTCTAAGTTTATTTGTAATTTCTGGAGTGTATTCAAAATCTATTTCATCTTTAGGATTCAATTCACTTATTTCTTTTTGTAGTTTG
>Ga0181394_1001095_pt1 | contig 11947 bp, 15 predicted proteins | sample 17SPOviralmetaG_FD_130123 | JGI IMG/M metagenome (GOLD analysis project Ga0181394, IMG submission 130123) | Marine viral communities from the oligotrophic San Pedro Time Series (SPOT) site, San Pedro Channel, CA, USA - 17 SPOT_SRF_2010-11-23 | ecosystem: Environmental > Aquatic > Marine > Strait...
GGTCTACCATTAATTGAAAGTCATCTGGATTTTTAATATCTAGTTTAGGAGCTTGATCAAAATGATTTGTTATATCTTCAATTTTAACTTTATTGTTTTTCCCTGTACCAATAATAACTGGTTCAATACTGTCCATAATTAATACAGTATCAAATTTATCTGGACCTTCTAATTCTGGTTTGTATGAAAAATTACCTTCTTCTATTTCTTTTGCTAAAGGTCCATCTGGGTTCATAGCAGATCCACCAGATAGATTAATGTTGTTGTTTATCTCTTCAACTATTTCTGGTTGTTTTTTCATACCTTTAAATAGTTTACCAAGTAACATTACACCTTCACCTACTGGGCCTAATGCACTATCACCTATAATAGCTTTCATCTTTTCTTTAAAAACTGTATCTGCATTGTATTCAGTTTCTGGTGTAGCAATGTAATTAAATATTTCTTTACTTAAACTTTCAGCTTGTGTTGTATCGATATCAAACATTTGAGCTATAAATCCTGTAAAGTTAGGATCTAGAGGAACTTGTGCTGTACCTACTGTTGCTGCCTCTGCTGCTAATGCTCTACTAATAAATGGCATAACACCTTTTGCTTTTATTAATGTATTAAATAATTTGTAGTAGCCAAGACCTGGAGTTAAGAATTGAGATATACCTTCTGCAAATCCTCCAGCTAATGTTTCTGTTTCTCCAATCCTTGGATAAATTTCTTTAGCAAAAAAATCACCAAACTTTTGTACAGATCCTTCACTAGCAAGATCTAACTTTTCTAATGTTGCTAATCCTAAACCACCAACACTTTCTACAAGTTTAGTAGCACCTCTAGCCATACCGGTACCAATTTCATTATTGTACTTTAAAACAGTATTACCTACATCTTTATATGTTTGCATAGTGTCTGTTGCGTAGTCTTTTATAGATTGAAACATACCTCTTTTTTTATTTTCAAATAATACATAACCATCTTCAGTTAACTTGTATTCGTTATCACTATTTTTATAGTCTAAAAAATTTAAATATTTTTCTTCTAATGATGACATTATTATTCAAGCTCCTGTAAGGCTATTTTATAAGTTTGTAATTCTTCAATAAATTTATCTATAAATTCATTTGTAATAGGTTTGCCATTTATTCTTGGTCTTTGAAAAACCTCATCTCTTATTCCTGTTCCAAGATCAAATTTATTTGTTTTTATTTCACCTTCTTCAGAGTCTTTTAATTCTTCCATTTCAGTAATTAGTTTATCAACACCTTCTGGAGTTTTTAAAAACTCTTCAGTATAATTATTATGACTATAGGCTCCACCATCTTCAGTTTGATAATATTCTTGTAAGTAAGGTTTCCATAATTTAGAGGCTAATTTAAATTCGCCTGATGTAATATTTTTTCTAATATCTTTTACATCTTGTTCTTTTAGTTGTTTAGTTTCTACACCTTGTGTTAATCTTAATGCCTCATTAGTTATATCTTGAGGTGTTGCGTCTGGGTTAGCTCTCATGAAAGTAAGTAATTCATTTGATTTTTGTCTATAGAGATTAGCAGCTGCTTTATCTTTTTTAGACATATTCAACATACTAGCCTCGGAATAACCAAAGGCATTACGCATAATCTTTTCACCTTCAGTAAATTTTTTAGATTTAGATACTTCTAGATCTCCATGTAATTTATCTTTTTGTTGTTTTGTTATGTATCTCTTATCATAAGCCAGTTGTATTTTGTCATGATCAAGATCTCTTGTAATAATTAAATCTTCTTGTAAATCAAATAATCCTAAAAAGTCATCTGTTCTATCTTTTGTAAAATCACCATCATGTTCGTCAGCATCTAACTTCTCAGATAACTCTATGTATAAATCTTTATCAAGTAGCTTTGCCTCTTCTACAATTAATTCTGCATCATTAAAGTTACCATCAGCTCTTGCATTGTAATATCTAAATTTAATATCATCTAGCTCATCTTTCTTATCTAATACTAATGCAGTATCTTCATCTTCAGCAGCTTTGATAATACTTGATTTCCATTCTTTTACTTTAGTTCTAAATTCTTTTTGTTTATCTTCTGGTAAACTCTCATATATTTTTTTAAGATTTTCATACCCACCAAAGTTACCATTTTGAACTTGTTTATAAATATCGTTTGCGTGTTTTGTACCAGCTAAATAATTATATGAAGTATCAACATACTCACTAAATAAAAAGTTTGCTTTTTCTCTTTCTACTCTTGCATTCCAATCTTTACTCCATTGTAATAATTTTTCTGGCGATATATTGTTTGCAACTAATTCTGCCTCTATAATATCTTTTTTTCTTTTAAGTAGCTCATCTAAAGTTACTTTCATTTCGTTACCATCTTGATCTAATAAAGCATTACCTTGATCGTCTACAAATCCTTGCTCTGCTCCACCTTTAACAATGTCTGGTATAATATCTAATGTGTCATTACTGTATCCCAGGACAATAGCATCTTGCATATTCCTATGATCTTTTAATAATTTATCGGAGTAAGAAGTTAGGTAAGTGTTTGCAGTTGATGCTAGTTTAGCATTTGCTACAATACTAGCCTCACCATCAACATCTAATAAACTTTCTGTGTATCCTTCTACAATAGCATTTAACTGAGTTGTGTATGTTTCAAGATCCATGCTAGTTGCATAGGCTTGTGTTTTAAGATCTGAGAAATCTTTTTGAGCTTTCATTGTAATTTGTGATGTAAGTAAATTTAATTGATTAACTCTTATTGCTTGTCCATAAGTAGTGTTTTTATTACCTTGTATTAATTTGTTTTTTTCTCCTGGATTAGCATTTAAGAATTGATCAACAGATACAGGATTTTCTGCTGCATATTGTGTTCCTTCATCCAGCATTTGTTTATCTAATTTTTTTAAAGCAAAATTATTTATAGCATCTAACTTTCTGTTAAGGTCATCCATACCAGCAGCCATAACTTGATATTGTGGGGATTGCACATTGACTATTGCACCACCTTGTAGATTACCTCTGTATTTAATTCTTTCTTTTGCCATAATTATTGTGGTTTATTTGTTCCTGTTGGTGTTGTTGGTGGTTTTTTATCAAAGACACCGGTTGTACTTGCAGTTGCAATATCAGTACCCAGGCCAAAGATAGCATTCATGTATCCCATCTTCATTGCCTGTTTACCGGCTATCTTAAAGTTATTAAATGCAATGATACCTAAGTTTTGTGTTAGCTCCTGGTTAATAGCAGCAATAGAAAAATCTTCTGCTCCTTCTCGTAACGAAACAATTTGTGAAGTTAAAATAGATCCTTCATTTGTTAAAGCACCACCAGCTGCACCTCTTGCTATAATAGTACCTATAGCTTTATTAGTTTCTTTTAATGCCTCTACACCTTTTTCTTTGTACTCAATTTTTCTTTCTTTGTATTGTAACTTTGATAAATCTGCTTGTGCATCTAAAGATGCTCTAGTAGCTGCTGCTCCATATACTGTTGCGTATGCTTTACCTAAACTAGCTGCTACCATGATGACAGCATAAATTGGATTTGCCATTATTGTCCTACACTCACTTTGTACTCAATCCCTAATAGTGTGAAGAATAGGGGAGCTGATTGACTAAATGTTAGTTGTCCTTCACGATCATAACCTAACATGGGTTTTCTTCTTTTCTTTCCTGTAAAAAATTGTGCAGCAGTAAATGCAAAGTCTTTTGCATCTAATGTTAAATTTTGTGAAAGGTAAACTAATGCAGTTGCATCAACTATTCTTTTCTTTTGACCTATAATATTTCCACTCGGTAATTTTAATTCTACCGGCATTGTTTTTATTGTAGGTGTATAATCTAAACCTATTTCTACATAAGTAGTAGGAACAGCATCCAGGGTAATTCCACCACTAGAAACAGTTTTGTCGTTTTGCATTCCATCATCAACAATTACTTTTACTGTTTTTCCTTCAAGATGACTTAATCCTGTTACAGAAGTTGAACTAGGTTTACTTGATCCAGATAATAAAGTTGCACTATCTGTTGTGTTGTCATCATTCAATGCCTCAACATAATATTTTGTAGATGAGCTTACTGTTCTTTTAATAACAGAATAAACTGTGTCTACGTCTACTCCAACATTTATAAACTCTCCATCAGTAGTTGACAAAGAAGGAGCTATAACATTTTGGCCTCTAAGGATAGAGTAGGTTGCCAAGGTACCATCAGTATTACATAACAATAATAAATCACCATCATCAGTAGAAGTTGCTTTTCGTAAAGCCATATCAACAGGATCAACAAGTAAGTGAGATGATAACAAAGAAATATTATTTGATATGTAAGATAATTCTACATCACTAAATAAAAATTCTCTTAATGATTTACCAGATCTTTGGATAAACATTGTACCACTTTCAGCCCCCACAGGCTTAATACCTTCTTTTGATCCTCTCTTTGTAGCTCCTTGTATAACAACATTATTGGGTGTGATTGGATCTAAACTTGTTTGAGGTAGAAAAAATTCTCCACCTTTAGTAAAGAGTTGTAAATCTCTTCCAGAAAACATTCCTGTAATTGCATTAACTTGTCCGGTGTTTAATGTTACTTCAATAGCATCATCATCTAAACTTTCACCTGGATTAAAATCAAAAAATCTTGCTACTCTAGATGCGAATACTGTATTCGGTCTAGACTTGGAACCACCAAAATATAATCTACCTTCATGAAAAGTAACTGTTCGAGGATATCCATAAGTTGCTGACCATACATCTACATAGTCAACTTCTAATAACCAAGATCCACTAGCAATAGCAGTTGTGTTAAAAAATGGTATTTCAACAATAGCCTCTACAACTGTAGAACTTTCAAATCTTGTTATTCTAGCTCTACCAATTCCATCTGCTGCCTCAACATAATCATGAAGATTACCAGATGCAAACACTCCAGAAGATGCACTTAGAGTTATGTTACCATCTACAGCACTAGGTGTTAGTGTAGCTGAAGGATTTGATGTTGATAAACTAAATGCATACTTAGGTATAAACTCAAAACTTACATCACTAATAGTCCAGGCAGTATGACTACCACCTCTTGTAATATTTTTAGGAGCCATATCTTCTTGTACAACAATTAAAGTATCAGCAGATTGTGCAAAATCCATTGTCTTAATCATTGTAGAAGTGATAGTTGTTACTAAGTAATCGTTACCAGAACTATTAATATTAGTTTGTAAAACTTTATCTTTGTAAATGTACATTCTGTTATGCACAAATAACAACATATAACTTTGTGTAGTTGAAAATTCAAAAGGTACTAATCGACATCCATTTTGAGGATTAGCAGCAGAAGGGATCTCTGATATAAATTGTAAACCAGGTCTACGAGTTGCACCACCTTGTGGCTGTATCAAAACATTACGAGCTTGTTCTAATGCATTGTAGTATTGGTTAATATCTATTCTTGATCTTAACAAAGGATCTATTTCCCCTGTTGTAAAATTGGATTGTAAAGTTACAGCTCTTGTCATTACCTAACATCAGTTAATGGAAACTCATGTATTGCGTAAGAAGTTTTACCTCTACCATCAGCATTAGTAGCTTGTCTAAAATATCCTCCTCTGCCACTTTCTGATGGAGTACCTACAGCTATGTTTTTCCAATAATCTGCCTTTGTTGTTTGATCTGTTACCGGCTCTGCTAAATGCCAAGCAATCATATAAACAAGTAACTGTACAAAGTAAGATGGCATTAATCCTTCTGTGATAACACTTGTTATATAATCAACAAAAATAACATTTTCATTTGTAAAGATGGCTGGACCAGATGAAGTATATTGTAATTCATAACTTGTAATTGGCATAGATCCTGTTGCATCTGTATTGTAAACTTGAAAAGGTTGACCAGCTACAGCATCAGCTGGTAAATCAAATCTATTATCCCATTCACCTATAGGTGCTGTTGAAGATTTAGATAATTGTGTTTTAGTTAAAGCAAAACTCCAAGGATACATTGATAGAGTTTGTCTTTTTAAAGTTTCGTAAATTTGATTACATACAGCAGCAGCATCATTAGATGTATCTGAAAAAGAAGATATTGTATCAGCACCAAGTAAAACTAAAGCCTGGTTACAGATTGTTATATTTGTATCACCACTTGCCATATAAATTCCTAATTAGGAAGAGGCCCACTTAGGGGCCTCCTCACATTTATTTATTAGTCTGCGTCAGCAACTGATAGAGCTGTTCCATCAGATACGTCAACAACACCACTCGCATTTGATAACACAGTTACCAAAGTTGAAGTAGGTACAGAACTATCCCAGATATGAATAAGATCACCAACTTTTAATACATCGGATGCATTATTAAAGTATCCTTCTGTATTGATGTCTGCAATCGCATCGGTTCCAGGTGCTGTGTAGCTCCACATTTGAGGAGCAGTACCAGCTTTAGATTGTCCACCTATCGGTTGTAGGTTTGTTTTGTCATAAGCCATAATTAATATCCTCCTCTATTATGCTTCATCAGCAGTTATTTTTACAATACCTTCGTCATCGATAGCTACAGCACCGGCACTAAACATTGAATTAACTAGGAACGAAGTTTTCTCCGGAACATAATTAATCTCTGTTTTTTGAGCCATATTTGTAGCCATACCACACGCACTTCTATGGAAAGCAAAAATACTTCTGTCGGTTGATGATAATGGTAAACCACCTTCATCTCTATCGCCTAATACATAAAAATTAAATCCTAGAAATGTGTTGATCTCACCACTTACTAATGCCTTAATAGACGCAAAGTCACTTGAGATTGCTCTCTCATCACCTAATAGACCAGCTAAGTTATTAGCATGGACTACAATATGCCTGTCATCAAAAGGAACGTTTTTAGCATCAAGAGCTTTTTTAGCTGCTATTAGCTTACCAACATTCAAGTTTGAGTTTGCTGCACTACCACTTGTAACAACATTTTTTGCTACTGTGCTAGGTGATGATGCGTTTAAAGCATCGATTATTAATTGGTCCATTCTTCTACCGATAGCTTTCGATACTACTTGAACCAACTCTGATCTTTCATCAAAGTTTACTTTTGCTTGATGGAAGATGTCAGAATACTCAGCTGCATTGTAATCACTCATACTTGCAGTTACTTGAGAATAAGTAACATTAAGAGGGGTTACGTCAGTTTGTGGTATTCTGGCTGTCGCTGTACCTTTCCCTAATTTTGGGAACTTGTACGTTTGCCCTGTTACACCTTGTCTTAGCCTTACACATGAAAGCAATGAACTTTCACTTTGGTATGCTTGTTTTACCTCGGCATCGAAAAGTGTGACAAAAGCATTTGTTATTGATTGTGCCATATATCACTCCTTTGTTTGTTTAACACATAGTTTTTTTCTTAACTCAGTTGTCTGGTAAAAAAGCCAGGCTGACAATTTGGTGTAGTTGCTCACCAGCCAGAAGGCCAAATAAAAAATTTCGGTTATCTTCAATTCGGAATTTAATCTTTTTTTTACAAAATGTAAATACCCTTTAACAAATTATATTTGACCGGTTGATGTAGCCTCACCAGGAAAAGCTCTTTCAAACTGTTTCTCTACTTTAGCTCTAAATCCTGGATCTGTTTTGTACTTAGGATCAGCAACTAAAGCAAATAACTCTTCTCTTGAAGGCTGTCCATCTACATCAGTAGGAGCTGTAGGTATTGTTTGCTCACCATAATATTGCCTAATTTTGTTTATTGCATTGATACCATCAGCAGTAGCAGTAAATATTTTACCTTCTTCAAAATCAGTTTCTGACCAAATACCTTTGGCTACTAAACCTTGCATCCAGGTAACAGTACCTTTTACAATTTGATCTGCATTAGGTCCTAATTGTTGTTTCTCTGCTGCAACATCAATACTATCTTCTTGATCTTGTGCTACTGATAATTCTTTAAATTTATCTACTAACTCATTAAATGCACCTTGTGTTGGTTTGTATTTGTTAGACCAATCTAAAAAGAATTGAGATAATTCATCATTCTCTACATCTACATCTTCTAATACTTCTAAATCATAATCTTTAGGAGCTTTGTGTTTACCCATAGAAAATTGTTTTTGTAATTCACTAAAAGATTTATTTAGATCTTCTGTTTTTATTTCATTATTTTCTTTATCCCAAAATTTATCTTCTAACCAATCTGGTTTTTCTGCTGCATTAGTTTTTGTTTCTTTTGCCTCACTAACGTTTTCTTGTTGCTCATCTACTTTATGAGGTACAACATTATCTTCTGGATTTTCTACCTCTGGTTCCATAGCTGGTGCATCAGCAGTTAAGCCATTATCATTTATTTCTTCACTCATTCTTAGCCCTTTCCATTCTCATTATAATATCTCGGATAACAGAATTCTGTCCTTCTCTTGCAAAACCAAAAGATGTTTCTGATCCTGGTACCCATGTTGGTTGATTTAATGTTTTAGATTTTAAATGCTCTAAAACTTTTTTTCCTTCTTCGGTGTCAAAGGTTCTAGCATAGGCTTTATCTAATTCAATTTGATCGTCTTTAGATTGAATGCCAAGTGTTTCTATTCCTTCCCATCCAGGGGTATTAATATCTGCCACTATGCTTTAACCTCTTCTTCCAAAGCCATAGCTGGTTCTTCTGGAGGAGGAGATTGAGTTTCTTGTCCAGGAGGTTGTTGCTGCATCATTGCTTGATTTTGCATCATAGCCATAGCTTGTTGTTGGATCTGTTGCTTTTCTTCTTCAGAGTTTCTTAACTTAGCAGCAATGCCAAGTTTATCTCCTACGAAAGCAGCAATCGCATCCGGTTTTATTTCAGCCATCCCACCTGGGCCAAGCGAGTTTGCAATTTGAAAGAATTGCATAACTTCATTCACCTCATCCAAGTTTTGGGCCTTGGCTAGAGGTGATATTGGTACAACTTTAACTTCTAAACCATCTATCTTTAGAGGTAGTTGTATCAAACCTTTTTCATCCATTATCTGTAAAGTACGTCTGATAATAGGAACCATTGTTTCTGTGATTAATCTTCCAAAAGCAGCTCCCATGTTTTGAGCTAACTCTTTCATTCTTTCTACAATCTCAGTTGCAGATCTTGCACTCATGTTATCTGGTGGAAGAGTATCATCTAATAAAGTTTTTTTAATATTCATTCTTAAATCATTAATAACAATTTGAGATACATTAAAATCTCCAGATCTAGGAAGAGGGGCCAAGGATGCACCTTGAGGACCACCATTACGAGCTACAGGAATTATTGCACCTGGTTGTATTCTAATACTGTTAGGATTTATTACTCCATCATCAGCAGCTGTATAAACACCACTAATAGCTAATGATGCATTCTTTAATAATAATTCTAAAGTTTTATTTAATGTTTTAATATCTGGAATTGCTGTAACTAGAGGACCTCTACCCATAACTTCTCCAGGCACTTTCATATGTCTACTTACTACCCAAGGACTTTGATCCATTCTTCTAAATACTAATTCGTGATTAGTTTTTTCATGGACAACATGATAGCAATAATCTTTTCTTTGTGGATCTACTAACACAGCCTCCAATAATTCTATTTTTTCTTGAGGTTTATCTTGTATTAATCTTTCTAAGTCTGATGAAATTTTAGCATCTGGAAATTGTCTTTTGATTGTATCAGCTGGTATTTTTAATTTTCTATATACATTATCAACTGTACCATTAGGTCCTTCTTCAATAGCAATTAAATATTGAGGAACAGGAGTAAATGTAATTGGATTTAAATCATCTCCAGGTTGGATTAACATAGCAGCTGTACCTACCGAAAGATCAAGAAGAAATTCACCGATGGCTAAATCAAAATTACTTTGCCTAAGAACAGAAAATAATTTATCTAAATATAAATCGAGAGCTTGTTGAACTTCTCCTCGTCTTTCTTCCGGTATATCATTCCCAGGTTCTAACCGGCACCACTTTTTGTAAGGAGGAAATAGACCGGATTGTATTCTGTTAGCGAACCTTTGAACAGAATGAATTGCTGTACTATCGAAAACTCTAGACATTTTATTTTGTCCAGGAACGTTTCCTTCGTAATATCCATCATAGAGATTTCTTTGTGGTAATGCGTACTGGTAACATTCCTCATAGATTGTTCTCCAATTATCTTTAGCTGCGAATGCTTGTTTAGATCTTTTTGAAACTTGTTGTGGTTGTAATTGCATTATGCACTAGCCTTATTGTTAGCAGCAAAACTAGCAGCTGCTTGTTTATTTGCAAAACCCCATTTTTTTAATGCAAGTTTTAATCTTGTTGGTTTTCCATCTTTCATTAATGGTCCTTTAACTTTTGAAAATCTAGCAGCGAAAGAAATTCTTCTTCCATCTTTACCAGATGATTGTGGTCTTTTAACACCAAACTTTTTTCTACCAGCATCATTTAAACCACCACTTGGATCTTGAAATTTTTTTGCTACCATTAAAAAATCGTAGCTCCTAAAGCAAAAGATACAACAGCTATAATAATAGAAGTTTTATGTAACATAGCTCTTCTCTTCCACTCTCTAGGAGTATGTCCGAATATAATCATGTTATGCCTTTTTGTTTTTTTTTGCAGCAGTTATGATATCACCTCTAGTAATTTTTTTCTTGTCACCATACTGTGCTGCAAGATTTTTATTTTTATTAGTAGGTTTTTTTTTCATTTTCATTTTATACATTATGCAACTAATCCTTTCTTACGTTTTCTTTTTGGAAACCCAGCCTTCATATTCGCATAAGCCTCATCGCTTATTGTCGATTTAGATTTAGAATTCGATCCAGCTTTAGATTTTTTTTTCTTATTAATATTATAGTACAAACCTTTCTTAGCTTTTTTTCCATCCTTTGTTGTGTGGTATTCACTAGCCATTATTCATCCTCCTTCTTTCTTTCTTTTTGACATTCACAAGTTTCTTTACACTCGCAAGATTTTTTTAAATCTATAAATCTAGGATTTCTTTTGTACTCTGGTATTCCTCTATCCATCTATGCTCCTAGTTTAGTCTTTCCTGTACCAGTTGGATTTCTAACTCCTGTGCCTAATGCTGCTGTCTGTGTAAAATCTCCAGCTAATTGAGATCTATTTCTTTTCGATCTTCTAATTCTTCTATTAACTAATTTTTTAGCTTTAGGTGCTGTTTCTTTAATAACTTCTTCTCTTCTATCTTGTATTGCAGATGTTGCTGACACAGCTGGTGCATCGCTACCTCCACCAAATGCATTTGTGATAGTTTTTTTAATTACTTTTATTGGTGATCCTCCCATTATGTGTACCTACTTCCTGTGTTCATTGGATTACGATCAATGCTGTCAACTGGTGTCATTGATGTAGTAACACCTAAAGCCGGAATATTATTTTCATCAGAAAATAGTAATCTAGATTGTGTTCTTCTTGATCTAGATCTTGCTGCTAATTTTCTTTTTTCTTTTTTTTCATTAGCATCAGCTCTAGCCTCTCTCTCATCTAGCAACTTATTATTCTCTGCCATCTGTGCCGGTGGCTCATATTTTGGCATTTTGAATAATGATCCCATAGTTTTAAAAGTACCTCGCAAACATTTTATAATCGGAACCATCAACACCATAGTGTTTTAAAATTCCTTCTTCCTCAAAATATATGCTTTTTATCCATTTGAGAGCAGAAACATTTAAAGAACTTACAGTTACTTGTAATCTTTTTAATTTTAAATCATCAGCAACTAACTTCATGAACTGTAATGCACCTTTATGAAATTTAATTTTATGTTCTGAAATTTTATTTTTATCAGGGATCAACCATAATTCTGCAACTCCAGGCCAATAAGGAACTACTCCGAAACAAAGCATAGGCTTACCATCATCAATAACACAATATCCATAACCTTGTTCAGCAGCTGCATCCATGTAGTCTGTGTAATTAGGCTGTGATAAATTTAGTTTATCAAACTCATTAAGATCCATAATATTAAACAAGTAGGACCTAA
>Ga0181394_1001102_pt1 | contig 11914 bp, 14 predicted proteins | sample 17SPOviralmetaG_FD_130123 | JGI IMG/M metagenome (GOLD analysis project Ga0181394, IMG submission 130123) | Marine viral communities from the oligotrophic San Pedro Time Series (SPOT) site, San Pedro Channel, CA, USA - 17 SPOT_SRF_2010-11-23 | ecosystem: Environmental > Aquatic > Marine > Strait...
AGCCACTCACATGGATTAAAAAATTTAAATGACGCACTAGACATTAGAGATAATATTCTAAAAGCATTTGAAAAAGCTGAAAATGAAACAAATCCTGAATTAAAACTTTCATATTTAAGCTTTGTTATTATCGGAGGAGGTCCAACCGGAGTGGAATTAGCTGGTTCTATAGCTGAGCTTGCATATAAAAATATTAAAAATGAGTACAATAATTTTAATTCAAATGATATCAATGTTTATTTAGTAGAAGCTGGTCTAGGTATTCTTTCTGATTACTCTAAAGATTTATCCGATAAAGCAAGTAAGTATCTCCAAAAACTAGGTGTCACGCTTAGATTAAATGAAAAAGTTATGGATATAGAAGATAATAAAGTAATTACTGAAAAAGAAACTTATGAAACAAATAATATTATTTGGGCAGCAGGTAATAAAGCCAATCCACTTATTGATAAACTTAAAACAGAAGTTGATAATTTCGGAAGAGTTATTGTAAATGATGATTTTTCAATTAATGGTAATAATTCAATCTATGTAATTGGTGATGCTTCAAATTATAAAAATTTTGAAGGAAAACCACTTCCTGGAATAGCACCAGTTGCTATACAGCAAGGAAAATATCTAGCTAAAAAAATAACATCAAATAAATCTAGTGATAGTGTTAAAAAATTTAAATATAAGGATAAAGGAATGATGGCCACAATAGGAGGCTTTAAGGCTATCGGTGTTATTGGTAAATTAAAAATATCAGGGTTACTAGCTTGGCTTTTTTGGAGCTTAATCCATTTAGTATATTTAATTGGCTACAAGTCAAAATTTATAGTTCTTATTGAATGGGTTTTTGCCTACTTTTTAAATAAACGAGGTACAAGATTAATTTATCGTGACAATATAAAAAATAAATCTAACAATTAAAACCTAAAAAGAAACAACTGTATCTCCAAAAAGCAATAAAGAATATTAAGAAAATTGTGCCGAATATTAATTTGTAATTATTAAGAACATAATTTTCAGTATTACTTACGTATTCTTTTTTTTGTATCTTAGAAATAATATTTGTAAAGTTAATTATTATTAATGCTGCAATTATGAGTACATAAATCATATGACTAAATTAAGTTTTATCACGCACACTAGATCCAACAACAATAGCAGCAGAAATAATTATTAAATTTTTTACAATGTATTGTCCTTCAAGAGTTAATCCAAAAGGAAAGCTCGTGAAACAAACTTCAGGGAACAGTATTAGAGGTAAAAATGTTCCCGGCATTTGAATGAAGAGAAGCATAATAGAAATCCTAATTAATGGTTTTATACACATTGTAAATCCAATAAGAACTTCCCACCATCCCAAAATAGGAACGAAATCAGCAGGGTTATCAAACCAGTAAACAGTATTTTCAACCAACTCTTGTGCTGGACTCAGCCCAAATGGTTTTAAAATTCCAAACCATATATAATTTATTCCCAAAGAATATCTCAATAAAGTAATACCCCAACGAGACATAAAACTAGTTATTAAAATATCTAAGTCATTAAATGATTTAATGTTTTTCATAATATAATTTTATTGCTTTGACTTATTTACTAAAAATCAGCAAATTTGAATATTTTGGAAGTAAAATATAATGAAGAATTTAGAGTTAGATATTTTAAAAGGGATTTAAATGGGACATTTAATAAGTGCTATAGCTAAATATATTCAAGGTTTGTTTAATAGGTCTGTAGATTCAAAAGAAAAGAAACAATCCTCAATTATGATTCAATTGCTTGTAATAAGTGTTTTTGCATTACCTTATGCTTTTGTAATGTTGCCACCAGAGATAACCGCTATGCAAGTTATTTCAGCTTTTATTGTATTTTTCCTTATCGTAGTTTTTGCAATTAGAGTTTTAAAATATTTTAAAATTATGTAAAAATTGAAATTTAGTCAATTATTTAATAACTAAAGGATCTCCGTATTCCCAAGTGACACTACCACCACGATCTAATTGTCCAATTAATTGCATATCACTTTCACTGATTGTGAAATTAAGGTCAAAGTTACTTTTCAAACGGTCTAACTTTATACTTTTTGGGAGGATTGCATAACCAAGTTGTAGAGCCCATTTTAAAAGTACTTGTGCTTCTGTAACTTCATATTGAGAAGCTAGTTTTTTAAAAGGCGATTCTGAATCTTCACTATCTTTATACATTTCATCAGTTTTTAAACTATTTTCTCCATCTTTATGTCTCCAAGTTGAAAGTGGTACCAGACTACTATATGCGATAATATCGATATTTTTCTCTTTAAGGTACGAAACGAGTTCTGGTTTTTGAGACCAAGGATGGAGCTCTATTTGGTTAGCTGAGGGCAAGGGGTATCCTTTATCGTTTAATTCTTCAATATGGTTGATGCCCCAGTTAGATACTCCAATATTGTTTACTTTATTTTGTTCTTGTTGTGATAGTAATGTTTCCCACTGGTCTAATCTTTTATCTTTAGCATGAGGGGAGTGTATTAGGTAAAGATCAACGAAATCAAGATCAAGATTTCTAAGGCTCTTATCTAGAGATTTAATAGTCCCTTCTTTATTTTTTACTCTATCTACTTTTACTAAACCTCCAGGCCAAAGTTTTGTAGTAATTGTTATGTCACTTCGTTTTAGATCTGTATCTGCAAAGATTCTTTTTAATGCTGTACCTACACCATCTTCATTTCTATAAACTGCTGCTGTGTCTATATGTCTGTACCCATATTCAATAGCGGCATATGACATATCTTCAGCTTCCTGTGAATTCATATTGTATGTACCAAGACCTATGCGCGGCACTATGTTGTTAATATTTGTTTCCATGGTTTAATATATCAAATATAGCAGACCAAAAAACAATGGAATAAGAAGAGCAAAACTCAATAATAAAATTTTTTTTGGATCCATATTTATATTTTACATCTGGTTGAAAACAAAATTTCTTATTGCTAAACAAATAATGAATAGCCAAAAAACTTTTTGTAATCTTTTGGTTATCCACAATCTGTCATATTTGTAATACAGACCAAACATGAGGAGTACTTTATTAAGCATTATTATTTTTAAAATACAACAAATGCAAAAAAGAGTCCAGTTTCCCGAACTCTTTTTTTGAGGTAACAGGCTTATTACCTAATAAATACTTTAACCAATAATAGAATTAAATCTATGGCCAATGAATATAAATTAGAAATATATAGGAAACCTTTAGAAGCAATAAAGAACGGTACAAAACGTATTGAGATTAGGACAAATAATTCATATGAAGATATTGATTATAAACTTTTACAATCTGGGGACATAATCTCATTTCAGGTAATCAATGGACCACCTTTTGTAAATCTTGATGTAATTGATCCAGATGCTTTAAAAGTAAAAGTTACAAATGTAAAAAACTATAAAGATCCAGAAGAACTACTAATTAAAGAAGGACTTGAGGTTCTATCAACATTAGTGAATTCTCTTGAAGAGGGCATTGAGATGCTATATAGTTTTCATGAATATAAAGACATGATTCCTTTACATGGAATATTTGCAATAGAAATTAAAACTATATAATTCTATTTTCGTAGATCAAAATAAGGCATAAAGAATTGAAGCACTCTGCCAATTGATAACACAATAACAACAGAAGCAATACCAATTTTTCCACCTAGTAAAAAGCCAATTGAAAATGCTACCAACTCTAAAAGTGTTCTTGCATTTCCAATCTTAAAACCCAACTGTTCAAGACCTACCATAATTCCATCTCGTGGTCCTGCTCCTAAATCTCCTCCAACATAGATAGCAGTACCAGCACCTATTAAAGTAATCCCTGTTATTAGATAAAAAATTTGTATATATACAGACACTGCTTCAGGAATAATATTTATAACAAAGTCAGCTGTAAGTCCTATCCAAAATGCATCAAATATAGTTGCTATTCCCGGTCTTTGTTTAAGAGGAATCCACAGTAGTAAAGCAAGTAGCGAGGTTAATATACCTGCTTGACCATAGGTAATGCTAATAGTTTTAGCAATTCCATCGTGTAAAACACCCCACGGCCCTAATCCTAAATTAGCCATATAATTGAAAGCTACACCTATTCCAATCATGGTTATTCCTGTGAATGCCTGAAAATATCTACGAGCTATTAATGACATATATCAATGTAACATTTTGCATTATTTAGATTATTATTCAAATATAAATTATGGCAGATAAAGAAATTACAGAAGCTAGACGTCAGGCACGTAAGAAAAAGCACATGCTTAAGAGAAGGGGTCGTTTAGATTTTAGAACTAATAGGACTGGTAAAAGAAAATAAATTATCAAATTAGTTATCAATCATTTAATTAAATATATAATTCACACTTATGCCAAAAAATAATATTCGTAATATCGCAATTATTGCTCACGTAGATCATGGAAAAACTACTTTAGTTGATGGTTTGCTACAGCAGAGTGGAACGTTTAGTGATCACGCAGTTGTAGAAGAAAGAGTTATGGATTCTGGTGATTTAGAAAAAGAGCGAGGAATTACGATAACTTCTAAAAATACTGCAATACAGTATCAAGATGTAAAAATTAATATTGTTGATACACCCGGGCACGCTGACTTTGGTGGAGAAGTAGAGAGAAGTTTAAATTTAGTTGACGGTGTACTTTTATTGGTAGATTCAAGTGAAGGTCCACTACCTCAGACAAGATTTGTTTTAAAAAAAGCACTAGAGAAAAAACTACCTGTAATTTTAGTTATAAACAAAATTGATAAACCAGATGCAAGAGTTGAGGAAGTAGTCCAAGAAACTTATGACCTTTTTATTGATTTAGATGCTAATGATGAGCAAATAGAGTTTCCAATAATATATACAAATGCAAAAGACGGCATTGCAGTAAATGATATTGAAGACCAAGTGAAGGACCTCACTCCGTTGTTCGATTTAATAATTAATTATTTCGAAGGTCCTGATACAACAGATTCAGCAAAGACTCAGTTCCTAGTTACGAATTTAGCATACGATTCTTATGTAGGACAAGTTGCAGTTGGCCGTCTTGATAGTGGATCTCTTAATATCAATACAAAATATAGTTTATGTACTGAAAATGAAATTAAAAATAACATTAAGCTTTCCGCACTGTATACATTTAATGGTCTTGAACGCAAAAGTGTTGATACATTAGAGTCAGGAGACATCATTGCGATAGCCGGTATTGAAGATATTAATATTGGAGATACAATCTCAGATAACGAGGATCCAGAACCTTTACCTAGAATAAGCATAGATCAACCTACTGTGTCAATTTTCTTTCATGTCAATAATTCACCGTTTGCAGGTAGGGAAGGAAAATTTGTTACATCTAGAAATCTTATTGAAAGATTAGAGAAAGAAGTTTTAAGCAATGTTTCTTTACAAGTTGCATTAACAGATAAAACTGATGTCTTCGAAGTTAAGGGCAGAGGTGAGCTACAAATGGCTGTGCTTATCGAGACTATGAGAAGAGAAGGCTATGAGTTTATGGTCTCTAGGCCTGAGGTAATAACAATTGAAAAAGGCAATAAGATTCATGAACCTGTTGAGAATGTATATATAGATATACCAGAGGAATATGTAGGTGCTGTAACTAAGAATTTATCAAGCAGAAAAGGAAAAATGACTAGTTTGATGAATAATGGATTCGGCAGAGCAACTTTAGAATTCGACATTCCCTCTAGAGGCTTAATTGGCTTTAGAAATCAGTTTCTAACAGAAACTAGAGGCGCAGGAATTATGAACACCTTATTTGATTCATATCAAGAGTGGTTTGGAGATATCCCGCAAAGAACATCCGGAGTTTTAGTTGCAGATCGAGACGGAAAAGTAACATCATACGCAAGTTTAGCTATGGCAGACAGAGGAGTTTTATTTGTACCACCAGGAACAATGGTATATAAGGGAATGATTGTCGGTGAAAGAAATAATGACGGTGATCTAGTTGTAAATATTACAAAAGAGAAAAAACTAACTAATCACCGTGCATCAGGATCTGATGACACAATTCCACTGAGACCTCCTCAATTAATGTCTTTGGACCAATGTTTAGAATTTATAAGTGATGATGAATTTGTTGAGGTTACCCCTGAAACAATAAGATTAAGGAAATCAAATTTAAATGTTAAAACTTAACATTTTCTAATTTAAGCAACATCTCTTTCCTTTTTTTACCACCAACTCCACTGTAACCTCCGATTTTTCCATCTGATCGAACAACTCTGTGGCATGGAATAATAATTGGAAAGGGATTTTGACCACATGCATTTGCAACCGCTCTTGAGCTATTTGGTTTACCTATAGCAATTGATATATCTTTGTATGTACGTGTTTCACCTAGTGGAATTTTAGATATTTCCTGCCACACAGCTTTTTGAAATTCTGTACCCTCAATTTCCATAGTTTATTTTGAAAATTTTAAACTTTGTAATACTTTATTTGAAGGCAGTATTGACATTTGTTCTGCTTTATCTTTTAACATAAACTCATCAAAATCTTTATAAAATTCGCTCAAACTCATTCCAAATAATTGTTCAAATGTAGTTTCCCAACCTTTTCCTGGATTTTTACTTTCGTTTTCTGCCCAGTTTCTATAATAACCAAATGCAAGTTTCTCAAAATTATCCTCTTCTAATGACATTAAATAAAGATGAGCCCATTGCCCTCCGGTGTATTGATAAGCAAATTCACGAGGGATTCCATTATTAGGATTTTCATAGGATTCAAATAATTCTGTTTGATATTCATAATCCTTTAATGAAACAATATCGTTGTTACTGGCAGCAACTGATATAACATTTCTTGCTTCATTTAAGCTTTCTTCAAAAAATTTTCTAGCATCAATATTGTTATCGTATTGTGTTGCTAAGATTGGACCAATAAATTCTGCCCCGCCTTCTTCAAACCAATTTGGCATAAGAAAAACCTGATCGGGATTGTCATTGTAAATTGTTTCTTCTGGGTTATTTAACCAAGCTTTAGGAATTCCATATAAATTCTCCTCTTCAAAAAGATAAATTAAACCATTTTGATGCACATGAAAATACTCGTGAGCGAATATTTTTATTGCTGTGTCTCTTCCAGCATTCTCCCAATTATCAACAAACAAAGCAACATTTCCGCCATTAGATTGACCTCTCCAATCAACACCTGCTGCTGCAAACCTATTTCCCCAAGGGTCTCTATTATCAGCACAGTTCTCTATATCTGTTTCTTTAAGAAAATCATAAATAGAACAATCATCAAGATTTATTTGCCTCAACGTGTCTTCAGATGCTTTGTTCTGATCTACCAACGTTAAGTTAATAGGTACATAGATACCTAATTCTTCAATAAAAAAATCAAAAAGATTAATTACTGTTTTTTCCCATTCATCATCAATTAACTCTTCTTCGTAAAAGTTGTAGCATATTTTTTCATTTCCTTGCCAATAATATTTGTAATAATTAAATGCACTATCTTGTTCTATCGGCGTAGGTAGGTTTGAATAAAAAGCTTTTTTACATTCAAATTCATTATTTGTTTCAAAAACTTCGTAGTTACTATCTTCACTGCTTTCACTTGAGTTACTGCTAGTTGACATATTTATCATTTTTTCTTCACACTGACTTGAAACAGATTTAAAGTTGTCAATAAATTCTTGAGAATAACCATCATCAAATGTAATCAAAATATTATTGTTATTAAATTCAGGTGAAGGAATTGGATTTACTCCATTGTCACCTAAGCATTCAAATAATGTATTTATATCAAAATCAGCGGGGTACTCTAAAACTTTATCATTCGAATTATTTATAGATTCACTTGTTTCATCTTGATTGGTATCTGAGTCGATTTCTAGTATTACATTTGAATTCTCCGAACTTCCAGCACATGAAGCAAAGAATATAAGTAGAAATAAGTAATATTTTTTCATACAGGATTATAAGCTATTTTTTAATAGATTTGATGTTATATATTTAGAAAATTTATCATTTTGTGAAAATTAGATTTTATACATTAATCTCATACGTTTTAAAAACAAATATCGATTAATTAACTTTGTCCATAGTGAATACGTTTTATAAAATAAGGATATGAAAACTATAGGACTTATTGGTGGAATGTCATATTCTTCAACAATCTCTTATTATGAAAAATTAAATAGTATTACTAATAATTTATATGATGATTTAACAACTCCAAAAATTTATTTATCATCACTAAATTTCAAAGAAATTGAATCACTTCAACATAACAATGAGTGGAGTAAATTAGGTTCAATACTTAATGAAGAAGCAAAGAATCTTGAACGGTTAGGAGTAGATATTCTTGCTCTCTGTACTAATACTATGCACAAACTCTCTGATGAAATGATGGATTCGGTATCACTCGAATTTGTACATATAGCTGAAGCAACTGCAGAAAAAATATGTGATGAAAACTTTAAATCACCAGCTTTATTAGCAACGAAATTCACAATGGAAGAAAACTTTTATATAGATAAATTAAAAAAGTTAGGACTAAATGTTGTTATTCCAGATGATCAGCAAAGAGATACACTTCATAAGATAATTTATGATGAACTATGTTTTAACAATATCATTGAAACAAGCAGAGATTTGTTCATAGAAATTGTAAATTCTGTAAAAGGCCTAGAAGCAGATTCAGTAATTCTTGGTTGTACTGAAGTTGGTTTACTTTTAAATCAAGAAAATTCTTCGCTACCTGTTTTCGACACAGTCCAGATACATTGTGAAAAAATAATTAATTCTGCAAAAAATTAATTTCAAATTTAATTATGTATTACATTAGTATCTTCTTAGCTATCTATTTTGAGGAATTTAAATAGCTAATTTAGATAAGGGGTTTCTCCAGGATGGGAACCCTCTTATCTTTCTGAAATAATATTTCAAATTTTCTTGTTAAATTGTATTATTTACTAGATGGGTAATTCACACACACCTCTAGCCAAGTTTATTCACTGGACATTTACTGTTTTATATGCATATGGAATTTTTAAACAAGTTGAAGACCTTGAAGAACTAGATGATGTATCTTTACTTAATTTTGAAATATTTTTTGCCATTGTATTTTTAATTATTGTTTTACTTAGATATTTTTACATGAAAGATGTTAAAACACTTCTTGGTGCACATGATGAAATGCATAAAGGGCATCTTTTTATAGCTAAAGCTACACATCGACTTGTTTACTTTAGTTTAATAATGTTGCCGACAACAGGTTTATTGATAGCAGGTTTGTTAGCTGCAGATATTCCAGGAATGCGAGTTGCTATAGGTTTACATGAATTCTCTGCATTTTTAAGTTATGTAACAATAGCTTTACATGTAGGAGCATCTCTTTATTCAAGATTTAAAGGTGAGGGAGTGTGGAATGGTATGGTTCCACTTTGGAAAGAAACGGGCAAGAAAGACTCAAAATTAATCTCATCACTTGAAAATATTGAAAATAGGGTATATGACGAAATCGAAGTTAAGTTTTTAAAATAACTTACAAGTTCTCCAAATCTTTTGAATTTTTTGAACAAAACTTATTAATATTTATCTAAAGAGAGATATGGTAGATTTTAATCCATCGAAAGATTCCACAGTTGGTGTTGAAGTTGAAGCGCAATTGGTAGATGAATCTAGTGGTGATCTTGTAAATATTGCGCAAAGTATTGTCAAAGATTATGGAGATGAAGAGAGAGTAAAACATGAACTTTATTTATCTACGGTTGAAGTAACTAGTTCCCCGGCACTAAATACCAATGATACGTATTCAGAACTCTCATCAATAGTATCTAAAGTTATAGATTTGGCTAAAAAGCAAAATGCAGGCCTAATTACTACTGGAACTCATCCTTTTGCTTTATATGAGGATCAGAAAATAACTAATGTTAATCCTCGCTATCAAGAGTTCGCAGACAAATATGGATGGGCTGTAAAAAGATTATTAACGTTTGGTATGCATGTACATGTAGGTATGGACTCTAAAGAAAAGGCTGTAGCTGTACACGATGAAATTAGAAGCTATTTACCATTGATTCTTGCACTAAGTGCTTGTTCACCTTTTTGGAGAGGTAAAGATACTCAACTTTACTGCTCTAGATTAAGTGTATTTCAAGGACTTCCAAATACTGGTTTACCTGAACCTTACTTAAATTGGGAAGAGTATGAACAGTCGTTAGAAACTTTAGTAGCAGCAGGTGTAATTAAAGAAGGAGTAGGGTATAGGCAGGTCTGGAAAGATGCAAGGATACATCCTGCTTATGGAACAATAGAGGTCCGAATTGCTGATTCCATGCCATCGCTTATTGACACAGTAGCTGTGGCTACATTTGTCCAAGCTCTTGCAATTAAAATTGGCAACGAATGGGAAGAGGGAGAGCTTAAGCCACCAACTCCTAACTGGCTTATTGAGAGGAATAGATGGGCTGCTGTTAAAGATGGCCTTAATGCAAAATATATTGTAGATTTAGATGGCAATACAAAACCTATTAAAGAAGTAATTAACGATTTGTCTATAGAACTTCAGGATATATCTGAATCGTTAGGCTCTTTAAATATGCTAAATGAACTATCTAATATTTTTAAATCAGACCACATGGTACAAAATATGAGAGATTTTCATCAAAAACAATCTTTAGACGCTTTAGTAAGCGAGTTACAGAATATATTAATAAAATCTATAAAAATTTAATAACGATCTGTTCTGCCCTTAAACATTCTCGATAATATGTTTTCTTCATCTTTTACAGGATTGTAAGAATTTTTATTTTTAACTTCTTTTACAATATTGTCATTTTCAGAATCAAACTTTTTAAATTCTTCTAAAGTTTCTTTATCGTAAATATCTTCATCTTTCTCTAATTTTTCTGTACCAACTTCGTTATTGGTTGATGTTCTTAAATTTTTAGGTGTTCTTGATAGAAAATAAACTATTACTAACCCTACTAATGCTCCACTGACACTATCCTCAGTAAAATTTCCGTTTAAAAAATCATCAATTATTCCAAATGCAATTGTGAAGAATATAAATACCGCAAAAAATCTTCTTATTACTAAAACAAGAGATATTTTGGGATTTGTTTTCATAAATATCTAATTTAGTTTAATCCAGCTTTAAATGTTTTTATTTTTGGCCCCATTGCAGCTAAGTTTTCTTTCATTTCATCTGATACATCACCTAAAATTGTCATATTGTCAAAGTTCGTTATTTCACGAAATTTTAGATTGACTGGAGTACCTATTGCTTTAGTAGCTATTTCTTTAAAACTGTCAGCATTATCAAATTCCTCAATTAATGTTGCTGTGTTTGTATCTTCATCAACATACCATTCAAATTTTTTAAGACCTGCAACACCTAGGCTGTCTATAAATTGGCATTGCTCATTTTCTATAAAATCTATAAATTCATCTGCAGATGAATAACTCACATCAATAATAACTCTCAGTGCTCCACTATCTTTATGTAACTCCATTTGAACTCCTTTTTATTTCTATATTTATATTAATAATAATGATTTATGAGCGCTTTCCTTACAAGGAAGAAGTCACAGGTTCAAATCCTGTAGCGCCCACAAGGGTTTTTCAGAAATCTATCCTATAAAAGACACCTAAAAGACACCATTTTAGAAAAATTCATTAGGATTTATGTATGAGTGTTGAAAATAGGTTGCTAGTTTCTAACATAAATAAAATTAGTAACGCAAGTTTAATACCAAAAACCTACAAATTGAAATATAAAAAAAATGGATCTTATTTTACCGAATTAAATGAATGGAAAATAGAAAACAACTATAACCAAGATGATGTACTTTCGTTAAATGAAATTAAAACATTTGTATCAACATTGTCTAAATTTGAATTAAGTGATAATAATTTAACAAAATGGATTGAGAATTTAGAG
>Ga0181394_1001105_pt1 | contig 11892 bp, 25 predicted proteins | sample 17SPOviralmetaG_FD_130123 | JGI IMG/M metagenome (GOLD analysis project Ga0181394, IMG submission 130123) | Marine viral communities from the oligotrophic San Pedro Time Series (SPOT) site, San Pedro Channel, CA, USA - 17 SPOT_SRF_2010-11-23 | ecosystem: Environmental > Aquatic > Marine > Strait...
GTAAATGCTCTGTCAGCTGTTTGCGATTGTGCATCTGAAGCACGGATCGTGAACGAATATTCTGTTGTAGCAGTTGCTCCGCTCTCTGTACCTGATATCACACCTGTAGATGTATTTAAAGATAAACCTCCAGGAAATGTACCACTTGTTTTAGAGTATGCAATTGGGGCGTCTCCTGTTGCTGTAACTGTAGCTGAGATAGATGCGCCTGCTGCAAAAGTTCCAAGAGTTCCTGCTCCAGTTGACCATGCAGGTCCATCAGAAACTGTTAATACTGCTCCAGAATTAACTGCTGATCCATCTGGATTTTGAACGTGAATAAAATATGTTCCATCAATTGAAACTGTAAATGTTGCTACTAAAGTTGTGGCAGAAGTAAATGTTACAGCTGAAGCTGTAATCCTTGCTCCACTTGTAGAATTAACTGCTTCAACAAGAGGAATAGATGCAAAACCTGTTCCTGTAATTGTAATGTTTGTAGCTTGATTGTCAATAACAGATGGACTAATTGAAGTAAATGTTGGAGCGGGATCTCCTACATCAATACTACCTGAAGCTCCTAAAGCAACTGTAACAGAATTATATGTAACTGAACTATTTTGTAATGCAGCATTTTGAATAGGCAATAACTTATCGTTACTAATACTACCTGCTAACTTCGCATTAGTTACTATTCCATCTGCAATATCATTAGCTGTTAGAGCTTGATTCGCAGGCCTGTTGCCTATGTATGCCATATCTGTCCTTAACTACTAATATCATCTACTATACTAATATATACATCAATTGATGAAGCGGTATCGCTTTGAACAAATAATCTGTCTCCGTTTTGCATAACAAATTTTGCGCCACCATCTAAAACTTGTAAAGATGATCCTGTTGGAATTGGAGCTGTTGTTATTATAGAGATGTTGTTTGATCCATCATTGATATAAGCTGTAGCATTAATAGCTGTTCCTAGTACATTAGATAAAGATATACCTACAACACAATCAAAACCATTTGATTGAAATAATTCAACCGCTGATGTTCCAACTGCATTTGCTGTATGTCTTCTAAAATTTTGTGCCATTGTTTCCTTTTACTTATAATGCAATTGCCATTGCAACTGCAAATCCTTCCGATGCTTTATCATTGGCTGCCCATTCAGGAGCTGTTGCTCCTGCGTTGACAACTAATATTTGGCCAGCTGATCCTAATGCTAGTCTCGCTGGTGTGTTGGCAGCAGATGCATATAATACATCTCCTGTTGTTGTTAATGTCATGTCTGGAGTTTTAACTGCAGGTAGAGTACAGAAAACATCTTTTGTTCCTGTATTAAAGTTAACAGCTGTACCACCATCTGAAGATGTGATTACAGTTGTTCTTGTTAAATTTGCTGATGTACCGTCTAACGTACCAAGACCTACTTCCCATTCATTAGTACCTTGATTATGAATAGTATAATAAGTTGTATTGTTATTACCGATACCTGTTGCAAAAGTAACAAAACCAGTTGCCGCTCCGGCAAGAGCTATGGCTCCTGTGCCAGTAGTCGTGCTAGTTTCTTTTACTCTATCATTTAAAACTAAAGCCATTATTTAAAATCCTATGATGATGTTAAACTTAAAATTGCATTAGATGGTGTTGCAATACTAGGAAACGCAATAGTGAAATCACCATTCGTTGCCGTTTTTGTTCCACCAAAATCTAAAACTACAACTATTTTATTTGAATTAGTTGAATTATAGATTGCTGCAAACGCCGCTCCAAAAGTTGCAGCGCCTGTTGTTGCTGCTCCCCATGTTAAATTATCAAAATCAACTGTAGTAGTTGCTGTTGAAGCTCCTACTGCTTGGTTTTGTAATTGTTTTCCACCAGCTGTATAGTTAGAACCACCTGATCCCGATACTTCATTAGTTGTATCATAAACTGTACTTGCTGTTGAATATGGATTTGACGTATACAACGCTAGAAAAAAAGTATTACCTCCTGCACTGAAATTGTGAGTTCCAGACATGAGTTCTCCTTTAAAAGCGAAAGGTACTATATTTGCCATTTATTTTCTCCTTTGTGTTAACTTGTTCCTCTTCTGTTACCATAAGCTGACGGAGACTCTGATACCAATTGAGTACGAATTTCTCCATCGCTGTCTTCGTCTCTCCGTCTACGGCCTTGTTGTTCAACCGCATACGTCATTAAAGCTTTTTCATATGCCTGATTGTAGTATTGTAGCATATCCTGTGGTCCTTTCAAGTATGCATATGCATTTACTAAACATTTGTAAAGCAACATATCTTGATATTTATTCGATACATAAGTTCCTGCTGAGCTTACTGAAGAATCTGTTAAACTTACAGGTTCTTTATTATAAGCTAAAGTTACTGCATAATTAGCATTTGGTGTAGGAGCTATAACCCAAGTTGTAGCATCCCAGTTCCCATAATATTTAGGAACATCTGTAGAAGAAGTATTAGGTGTAGAATAATATTCAGCCATAAAACTTGTATCTCTAGGTTCTAAATAAACTTGATCTCCAGCAGAATCAGTAACTTGTACATATCTAATAAATCTTAAATCTGAAGGAATACTCACATATCTGTTTCCAGATGTTAAATTAGATGTCGCGTAAAATCTTTCTTCATCAGAATCTGCTGATCTGTAAATATCATTTTCAGCATTTTTAATTATAGTATTTAAAATAGCGTCTGTTAAAACATTACTTGCTACTTCTGTGTATGATCTAATATCTGATTGTAAATTTGCTAAAGTGTATGCCATATTATAATGCCTTTAATGTTACAGGACCTGCTGAACATGCTTGTCCTCCTCCTGAAATTCCTCCTGTTGTAGCAGTATCTGCACTAGTAAAAAAGAAAAAACTTTCAGGTGTAGTTAAAATTTCTGTAGGGGTAGAAGTGGGAGCAACTGTAACTGATCCGTCTGAATTTTTTTTACCAATAGTAATAGTAAAACCAGCTGCTTTATCTATATCCGTAACTCCATCAATATTAGGAATAGCTTGAAAAAATTGTAAATTTCTTGCGTCAGCTCCACCTGAACCAGGACTTGCATTTTGTGCAGCAGGACCTCTTAATCTTACAACATCTCCTGTTTTTCTTTGATGATCAAGTGAATAAACATTTACAAAAGTTACTCCTCCAGAAATAACTGTAGTAAAAGGATTGTCACCTAATAAAATTAAAGCTGCTGTTGAAGCTCTTTGTACTCTTGGATTTAATAATGCTTGTGCATCCCCGCCTACCCAAGGTGGATCTAATTGTGGTTGTTTAGCTTCATACTCTGAGTAGTGAACTAATGAACCATTCCATTCTCTTACCATTTCTAAATATGGAAATCTTAATCCAGATCTATCAGAAATTGCGTATGCATATCTACCTGTTGCGTATACTCCCATTATACTCCATCTCCATAAAATGTTTGTGGTGTAATGAAAGAAGATGTTCCTTGGCTATCTTCATTTAAAGCTCTAGCTAATTCATCTTCATATAATAATCTTAATCCTTCTGTTCTATCAGGAGAATATTTAATACTTAAATAATAAGCTAAACCAGAAATCATACATGGATAAAATCTATAAACCACATCTGCATTATTTGTATAAGCTCCAGCATCTTGAATTCTAGCTAAATAAAAAAAACATAATTGAAAATTAGTAGGTGTGCCTGCGCTTGAAAAACTTGAACTTGGTGTAGTGTAAAGAGTTACAGTAGGTGCGATTAATCTATCTACATAATATTGAGAAGGTGTACCTTGTGCTTGTTTGTTTGGAATGGCTGCGTATTGTGATCTATCTATTTTAGTTAAAGATACATCTGCTGATGTTCCACTAGAATTATTTCTAATCCATGCTTCTAATACATCGCTTATATCTGTTGGATAACCTGTGCTAGCTGCTGCCGTACTATAAGTTGCTTGAGCTTGAACAAGATTAACTGAAGCTTGTTTTATTTCCCAAAGCTGAATACCTCTGTTAGCCCATTCAGAAAATAATATATTTAATGAACGTCTAGCACTTTTTAATTGATAACCCGTACGAGTTCCACGTATATTAGTTCTCTCATACGCTTCTTCAATGATTTCATCAATCGGTGGATTGAATGTTATTGTTCCGGAAGTAGTCATTAACCTCCTTTTACTGCCAAATTACTGCGACAGAAGTTGTTCCAGCTACTAGTTCAACAAAAAGACCATTTTGAGCTTTAATACCTACAGCTGCAATATACTCTTGATACATTTCTCCATCTAAACATTTCTGTTCGTAGATTAAAATACCACCATTGCTTGACCCATCATATATTTTTACATGACAAGTATTTGCTGAAGGATTAATTGTAACTCCTTTTAAATAAATAGTAGGTCCTGCTGCTGTAGCACTTCCTGCTTTATTTCTTACAGTTGAACTGCCTTCTGTGTAGAATTGGTTTACTGGCGTTGCGCCACCTGCATATCCCATATTTTTTTCCTTTTAGTTTAATTCTATGCTTCCACGAGGGTAGAAGCATAGATTAATTAATTATTACTCTGTATCAGAAGTATTTGCAAATCCAAATACTTTAACTTTGATAGTTGTTAAAGCAGATGAACCTGTTCCGGCTCCTGGTACTGCACTTAAAGTAACTGTTAAAGTTGCTGGAAGTTCTCTTACAGCAGTTGTTCCACCGCCTAAAGTTACAAGTCCTTCTGCACCATTAGGAACAAAAGTTCCTTTAAAACCAGTTGCGTTAGTTGCAACTGCTACCGCTGCTAAATAACCATTAGGATCCGCTGATGGTCCAAAGTCAGTTATGTTAACTGCATTTGTAGACGCTTCTGTAACAATAAGTTGTACAGATAGAGGTACGAAGTTATTTGGAATAGGTAAAGTACTAGTTCCTGTTGTTGCTGCCGCTGCAACTGTGATTGAAGCTTCAAGTACTTGAAGTGATTCATCAGTAATTATTGTGCCAGTTGCATTTTTGTTGATTATATCAAAACCGTTTTCCGATCTTACCGGTCCTGAAAATGTTGTGTTTGCCATGTTATATTCCTCCTAGAATACGTAAATATAGTCCTCTAGGGATGTCGACTATACGCGTCTATATTTACTTGGTTGTTATTAATGTATAGTGCTTAAAATATATATGATTTTTGTATAGAGTGCAAGGGATTGCGTGGTGAATGTACGTATTTCGACGATGTAGCGTTTTATTAAGTAGCTACTGATACTTCGGGTGCTGCACCCTCAATTTTATTTGACTGATGAGCTCTCATAGCTTCGGCCATTTTTATATCGCTTATGACCTCTCTTATTTTATGGTCTATTCTGACCATATCGAGAGTATATCTACCCTCTTTAAGATGCTCCTGCTCCCAGTTCAACTCCAAGGACCTTTTTACTTTGTAAAGGTCTGTTAAGTTTTGCATCGTGGATCTCCTCAAAAGTTATCCATTTTTTAGACTGACTTGTAAATCCGTCTTTTTCCCATTTTACACCTTTTTCTCCTAGTTTGTCAACTATTGAATTTTCAATAGATTCAGCATCATCATTTGCGGTCACCTCTAAACGCGCATGATACCCATATGCTCTGATATTAACTAGAAAATTTTTCATGATTGCCCTTCTTATACCATAAAAAAAAGGGGCCCGAAAGCCCCTTTTTAATTTAATTATTGTAACGATTACACTCCTGGTGAAGCAAATACACCTCTAGGGTCTGAGAATCCGAATACGTATCTCTCTCTAGCTTTGTATCTTACGTTGCCAGTGTCAAAATCACCTTCCATAGTCGTTTTGATAGGTGCTCTTGTAAAGTGTTTCAAACCGTTAGGTACATCTGTTTTGATAAAGAATGCATCTGTATCAGTTAAGTAATGATTAATTACATAACCTTGAGGAACCATCCCCATGTTTCTTACTGCATTGATATCATTATCAGCTGTTCCTACTCTACCTTCAGACTTCATCAGTCTTTCAGCAGTGAATTGAAGTGCAGGTGGAATAATCATTTTCATTCCTCTTGCTGCAATTTTCAATCCTCTTTCATCAGTCATTGCTGCGATGTCGATCAAAGACTGCTCTAAAGAAGCCTCCGATAAATCAGCTGCAACAGCTAATGTGTTTGAGAATGAACCACTTAAAGTAGGGTGTGCAGCAGAGAATAACGCTACTCCATCACCACCAGCGAAAGTTGCATTGAAACCATTGTTTAATACAGCTGCGCCTTTTACTTGTTTAGTGTTTGCCATAGATCTTGCTAATGCTTTTGTATATCTAGACGCTAGTCTGTCATACAAGTTGTCCTCGATCGCTTCTTCAGTGATCGCGAAAGCAAGTGCTATTGTTTCGTTAGTGTAACGAGCTGTGAAAGTTTCTTGCGCATCGTCGAATGTTACGCCTTGACCTTCAGGTTTTACTGCCGCATTTGCGAAACCAGATAACATTACTTCCTCTTCGAAAGCTCTATCAGATGATTCTGTGTCAAATATTTCAGCTGCTTCGTTAGCATATTGTTTGTACTCAAGTCCAAATAGTGCATTTAGACCTGGCTCTAGTTCTTTAACTAGTTGTGCTCTTGATATTGCCATTGTTTATATACTCCTATTTAGATTAATTATCACCATTATAAAGATTAGATGCGCCTGAGATAACCACTATTTGATTAGCTCCTGCTGCAGTGTTGTCTTTATTTTCTGGTGCGTTAGCCGAACGAACAAGCTTAACCATTTTAGTTGAAGCTGCTCCGCCCGAGATGTGTAGTTTTACCAAAGATTGACCATCTGTTACGTTAGTTGATGTTCCGTCTTGATTAGTGCAGTTATATCCTGCATCTCCATACATTGCCTGAGTAACTGCTGCGTCTGCTTTGATCACGTATTCCTGGAAAGGATTGTCGATCACAAAACCTAGACCATCAGCGCTACCTGTGTTGTAGTCAACTGCGAAAGTTGTTCCGCCTACAAATGAGTTAGCAAATGTCGGTTTCTTTGTAGTTGTAGCTACGTAGAAAGCTCCATTGAATACACCTATTAGAGGTGCATGACCAGAGTTGTCAAAAGATTGACCACCTGATCCTCCATCACTTGTTGTTGCGAAAGCTGCATCTTGAATATAACCTTGGTCTCCACTTGAATCTTGGATAGAGACGGGGTCATTTTTAAAAATGCCTTTTGCAGTACCACTTTTGATTTTGTACTCTGATTGACCTTGAGTAGCCGGAGTATTTCCAACTGTCATGGTGCTTCTAAAGCCAAAACCTACTGTACTTGCGTTTGCCATTGTTTGTTTCCTTTATTGTTAAGTTAATGTACTCGATGGATAGGAATTACTATAAAATAGTTATTTCTTTGTACCACCAAAAGTTACACGAGTTTGCCTTTCACTATTGATCGGCATACTAGGGTGTTGTTCCTTCAATACATCGTTCTTAATTGCGTCATCTTTTTCCTTAGTTTGCTTAGCAAAATAAGCTTCTCGTTGACGCGCGATTTCTTCCGGTATCCTTGCCAACACAAGGCCTCCTACTCCAATTATACCTGCGTACTTACCTTTGTCTTCAGTGGGAAAGTTCTGTTCAGGATATTCATCTGCTCTCACAAATTCAAATCCTTCTCTTAATCTTGACGCAATATTTTTACTGTCGTCAGTACCAAGTAATTCAGCTCTTAACCATCTGTGCCTGTAACCGGCTGGCGCTGGTGGTGCATCGAGTGTTGAGGGTGGAGTCCATGTTTGAGTTTTTTGTTCTTTAACTCTTGTCTGACTCGCACGTGAAGTTTTTTGTTTATCATTTTCCATATGCTATACTCCTTCCGTGATATTTAATTGTTTTGCATAATCTTCTAGTGGCACACCTAATTTTTTAGCAATTGCTACCTGTGAAGGTGTGAGTTTGACAGTTTTTCTCCGACTAGTTCTAGAAGAACGAGTAGCCGAGGCTACATTTTGAGCAGGTTTTGCTCTTTCTGTAGTTTTGTCATCTATCTTATCAAATTTGTGCGGAAATTCAAGTCTTATTCTTTTATCAACTTCCTCATAATATTCGTCAGATTTTGGGTCATAACCTTCTTTTTCTACCAATGTTTTATGGATATCAAAAGAGGTATATGTCATAGCAGTGTCATTACCAAACCATGCATTTCTAGATGCCCAATCTTCTGCTTTCGCATCAGTTGGTACATTTCCATACGGATCTGGTTGTCTTACTTGTTGAGGAGCTATGTTAACCTTTTTAGGTTGTTCTTCCTCAAGTGCTTTAAGTGAAGATAATCTTACTGCATCAGCATTTAATCTTGCGATATTTTCTTGTGCAGCAACTTGACCATCAACATCTGCGGCTTCAATAGCTGTTTTTAAAGCTTGTCTTGCAGCAGCCATATTTGTTGTGACTCTGTTTTCAAACTCTGAAACATAAGATTTATCAAGTTTAGAAAATTTCTTTTCTAAAGCTTCTTTATCTCTTTTTACTGATTGAGCAAAAGTTAAAGCTTCTTCTTTTTGTCTTTCAGCTTCTCTCATTTTACGAGTAAGTTTAGCAATACGTTTTTGAACGCCATCACTATATTCTTTTAGCTCGTCTTCTTTTTTTTCTTCTTTTTTAGTTTCAACAGGTTTTTCTTCTTCTTGAACCTGTTCTACTTCTAGTTTTTCTTCTACAGGTGCTTCCACTTTTTCTGGTTCACCTTTATCATCTAAATTAATTTCAGCACCGGTTGTTTCACCGACATCAATTAATTCTTCAGATGCTTTTATGTCTTTTTCGTTTTCTGGCATAGTTCCTTCCTATGTTGTTATATATGATGCAACAAAGCTTCAGGATCTTTTACAGTTCCTATAACTTCATCGTCGTTTAGTATTCTCACTTCTCCACCTTCAATTGGTAATCTTGAACCCGCATAACGAGCAAAGACAACCCAATCTCCTTTTTTGCACCAAGGACCACTTGTAAACTTCTCTTCCGTGTAAGCTAACGGTCCAACTTTTAAAACATAGCCACATGTTGTTGCAATTCTAGCTTTGTCTAAAGTTTCTTGTGCGTAAATTAATCCACCTTTACTTTTTACAGGTGGTGTAAATGGTAAAACTAATAATCTCCATCCTGATGGTTCTGGTAACTCATCAATTGTTTCCGTTCCAATATTTTCTGGATTTAATGGTTCTTTGGCTGGAGGTAATTTTGGTTCGTTCTTATATTTTTCTTCTAATGCGTTAATGTGTTTCGGAACTTCCGTCTTTTCCATTTCCGATGTCGATAACGTTTCCTTTGTCGTCATTTTGCTCCTTATTGTTTAGCAGGTTAGAGATTTCCCGTAATGTTATTTGATAGGCTTGTGCCTGTCCAAATAAATACTTGTATTTTTCCATATTGTCAACCCCACCTGTCATCATTGTAACTTGAATTGATTCTAGCGTTGAATTGATTCTTCTTCTTAATTTTTCAATAATAATTAAATCATCCATTATTCTCCACCTCTCCATCCTTCTAACTCTTCTAGTTTTTCTTTAGCTGTTGCTATTTTTTCAAATAGTTTATCCATTTCATCAAGGTGTTGAGGATGTTCTCCAATACCTACTGAATGATCTAGATATATTTCTAATGTTGCTTCTGCTTCTGCTATTTGTGCTTCGTATCTTTTTGATAGTGCGTCTATTAACATTTCCACCTTTTTCTAGCCTGACGTAGTCTAGAATTAGGATCTTTCGCTGCACTTGGGAATTTCTTCATTTGACCTGCGCTTCTTGCACAGTACGACTTACGTCGGTTTGCAGCTTTTGACCCTTTTTTCACTTTACCAGTCACGGCTGTTTTTAATTTAGAACCGGGATTTTTTCTTCTATAGGAAGCGACACCGGCTCGAGTCATTCCTGCTCCAGATTTTGTAGATCTGAAATTTTTCTTATTTCTTGCAGGCATGTTATCCTGTTTTCTCATTATCTTTTCTTTTTAGGTTTTTTAGCAGTTTTTGCTGCTCTCTTAAAGTTTGCTGCAGTTGGTGCTCCTTTAGCTCCAGGTTTTCTCATCTTCTCACCTGATCCTGCTGCGATTCTTTTTTTCTTCGCGTGTATGTTCGCGTATAGTCCACGTTTTGCCATTATTTTTTTCCTTTTCCTTTTGATTTTTTAAAAATGTCTTTAGATTTTTTATTTCTAAATTTTACTTCTTTAGAAACTTTACCACCTTCTTTATATCCTTTTTTTGACATTATTTTTTTCCTTTTCTTTTTAGTTTTAGTTTTCTCTTATACTCTTGTGTTTTTTTTAAACCTAATGTTGGTTTAACTTTTTTTATTGCTTTTATTATCCTCTCATTTTCTTAAAGGTTTTAGCAAGTCTTGCACGTTGGCCTAACTTACCACCTTTTTTCGCAGCTGCATTTAACTTTTTAGCTGGAATCTTTTGACCTTTTTTAACACCTAAAGATTTTCTTAAAGCACCTGGTTTCTTAACTGCTTTTTGAATCCACTTCTTATCTGATTTCACAGCCTTTGCCTCTTTTAGCTAATCCACCACTTTTCATTTTTAGTTTTTTACCCATACCTTTAGCCATACCTTTAGCTCTAGCTATTTCAAAACCATCTTTTTTACCATTCTTATTAATGTCTCTTACAGAAATAGAACCACCATCTTTAAGTTCTCTTACGATTCTTTTCTTTTCATCTTTAAGATTTCTTTTGCCTTTTTTAGTATATGCTTTTTCAGCATCTACTCGGCCAAGTTCTTCAAGTCTGTTCATTCGTTTTGAGTTCATAATTATTTATCCATTGTTGATACAGCTGAATATGCTCTTTTGCCAGCTGCTTTTTTAGCACCTTTAGATTCATCTCTTCTAGCTTTTAAGCTTTGAGATTTTTTGCCTTTTCTAGCTCCTAAAGATTCATCAAGTCTAGCGTTGTAGCCTTGTTTCTTTGCTTTGCCACCTTTTTTCATGCCAGCTTTTCCATATGGAAATCTAACATTTGATCTTACTCCGTTTTGTCTCATTTTTTTGCTCCTTTAAATATTTGAGTTCCCTTTATACCAAAAATACTTGCAACTACAAGTATCCATAAATTTGTGAACCATTTCGGCAGGTTACTAAAATGTTCAAAGAAAATATTTACTTTGTCCATCGCAGATGGATCGTCCGATATCACTGCCCATGCCAGTACAATGATAGGTGCGCTCAATATTCCGAGCACAAATTCGTCTTTATAATCGTTTTGTCTCGCTTCAAGAAGTTTACCTTGGTAAGCTTCCTCTCCGCTAGCCATTTTCTGTGCATGCATTAGTTGTGCATCAGACATAGCCATTTTTGTTTTTTGTTTATTAGCGTAAATTTTGCTTCCTGCTTGTAAAGCAATTTTTGCTAGACCAAACCAAGCCATATTAGTACCAAGTAGCTTTTACTGGTTTCTTACCGGCTCTCATTCTTTTAGTTCCTTTAACATCTACAACTTGTGATGTCATTGGATCAGTAGCTTCGATAGTAACACCACCTGTTTGGTAACCATCTTTGCCAACGCCAAGTTCTTTTTCAACTTTAACGTCTTTGTCCATGAATGTTGAAACTCTTTGCCAATCTTTTGTCATATTTATCTCCTAGGGTTAATTATATCTACTTTTTTCCAAAATTTCTACCAAAATCGTGAACTTTGCTTTGATCCATCATACCTTGTTTAGCTAATGTAACACCAGCTCTCATTTTTGCTAGTTGTTCGTTCTGTTCTAGCTTATCTTGTTGGTTTTCTTGGTTCATAAGTGCTTTTGCCTTGTCTAAATTCAATCTTTGGTTCTCATTTTTCTTTTGTTGTTCTAAATCAGCTGCTCTTAGGTCAACTTCTCTAGCTTTTAGCTTAATTAATGGATCTCCGCTAAACTCACCCATTATTTTTTGTTCTTCCTCCATATAATCTTTAGTCATTTCAGCAATCAAC
>Ga0181394_1001108_pt1 | contig 11859 bp, 2 predicted proteins | sample 17SPOviralmetaG_FD_130123 | JGI IMG/M metagenome (GOLD analysis project Ga0181394, IMG submission 130123) | Marine viral communities from the oligotrophic San Pedro Time Series (SPOT) site, San Pedro Channel, CA, USA - 17 SPOT_SRF_2010-11-23 | ecosystem: Environmental > Aquatic > Marine > Strait...
AAGTGCTCTAGAGATTTCTGGCGGCAAAATTAAAATTGATGAAGTTCCTACGATTCCAAACTCGAAATTAGCTAATAGCGGCATAACGATTGCTGGGGAGAATACTGCCTTAGGTGGATCTGTATCCCTAAATACTGGGCACATTACAGAGCATACTAATTTTAAATATTATACTGATGCACGGGCTAGGGCTTCAATAAGTGCTACAGGCTCGTTATCTTATAACGCTACAACTGGTGTTATGTCTTTTACAATGCCAGCACAAAATACTGGTAGTATTACTGAAGGATCTAATTTATACTTTACAGATGCTAGAGCAAGAGCTGCGATAAGTGTATCAGGTAATGCATTAAGTTATAATTCGTCTACGGGTGTTATTACATCTAACTTTGAGGAATCGCCAACATTTACTGGTACAATAACAACTAGGAATATCACAATGGATATTCCTGATGGTGGTCAGGCGCCCGCGATGTCCGCAACTCTTATGATTAAGGGTTATGAAGGAAGAGGCGCAGGAATAAAAATCAGAGATTCTGTAAATAGCGCAAGTAGCGCAAATAACAGAGAATGGTTTATAGGTTCCGGATATGCTCAATCAGGATTTAATATTGGTTATGCATCTGATGGTTCACAATCTTCTTATACCGCGCAAAATAAGTTTTCTATAAGCACCGCTGGTCATGCCTCATTTGCAGGAAACATAACAGCTACAGGAAATTTATCTGCACCAATATATTATGATTCAGATAATACTAGTAGATATTTTAACGGTAATGGAACAAGTGTTTTCGGACATATTACAACAAGTAATATAAATGCAAGTGGTACTCATACCTTTACTGCAAATGATGTTGATTTTATTGTACAAGATACTACAGACACTATAACAAATTATATATGGAGACATCATGGCAATTCTGCTCTTTATCTAGGTTCTCAAGATGCAATCGTAAATATCCGATCTCCTTTACAAATACAGGGCACTCAAGTTTTTGATTCTTCTCGTAATATGTCTAATGTTGGAACAATCTCTAGTGGTGCTGTCACATCTTCAGGAAAAATAAAAACCACAGGGGGTGAGCTAGAATTTACTTCTGCAAATCATCAATTAACTACAAGTAATGCTAATAATATTCAAGCGCGAATTGGTGCTGCAGGTGCAGCTGGCTTGCACATGGAGGATAGTGGAAGCAATTTTAGATTTCAGATTTATGGAGACGGAACTAACTATGGTTTCTTAAATAGTGAGTGGGGCAGTTGGAATCTTAAAAAGGTTACTTCGGGAGCTTTGTACTTTAATAATAATAATAGTTATTACATACAGCCCGAAAGTACTTCTTACTTTAACACAATGCAGGCCGCTATTTATAAAATCGGCACGACTACTGTTATAGATTCTAGTAGAAACTTTATAGCCAACAGTCGACTTACTTTTGATTATAATGATCATTATCTTGAACCTGGCACTGGCAATCTAACGCTTAAAAATGCTTCTAATGCTGCACTTGTTACACTAGGACAAGAGTCTCAGTTTAATGGAACCATAAGAGTTAATAGCCATGTAAGTGGTATTACTGATATTAATATTGGAACAGCTATTAGTGGCCATAACACTTCATCTCCTGCAAGGATCACTGCAGGTAGTGCTGGTAATCTTTACATAGATTCTACAAGTGGGCAACATATATATCTTGGTTGGTATAACGGACCGAGTGCTGATATAATATCTGAAATGAATGCTCGATTTGCTTCATATAAAGATAGAAATGATACAGCGTATCATATGAATCCAGCCGGTGCATCGCTAATAAGAAACCTAGTAATTAAAGGTACCACAAGTGACTCTTCAACAGATGCATTACATATAAAAAACTCAGGTGGAACGACACAATCATATTTTAGAAACGATGGAACAGTTGTTATTGGCGGAAGTCAATATCTTTATGTAACTGCAGGCGGTGGTGCTTACTTTAGTAACTCAATTAAAGCAAGAGGTGGAATCAATAACGATCAAGGCGATTTAACATTAAGTGATACAGTTCAAGTTGCAGGGCCATTAATTATACAAGGTAGTGGAAGTGAGGAAAGATATCTTGCCTTTACACTAGATGGTAAAAGTTCTGCATTCTCTGGTAGTAACAATGCTTACATATTTAATGGACAAGGTTCAACAGGAGATTATTTAGCTGGTGCTTTATACTTCCAGTCAAGATCTAACTCTGTAAGTAGAGAAATCGGATTTATAACTGGTACAACTCCTGCAAAAAGATTAGTAATTAATAATTCTGGTATTACAGTTACTGGTACTATCACTGGTGATATTACAGGTTCATTGTCTGGTACAGCAACGCAGGCTTCCAATCTTAATAATCATAATACTGGCAATTTATCAGAAGGATCTAATCTCTATTACACAGATTCAAGAGTAGGAACATACCTTTCAAATAACGGATACGCAACTCAGTCAACTATTGTCGCCGCAATTACTGATTCTGCACCAACTACATTAGACACACTAAACGAATTAGCCGCGGCACTTGGTGATGATGCAAGCTTTAGTACAACAGTTACTAATAGTATTGCAACAAAAGCTCCAATAGCAAATCCATCATTAACTGGTAATACAAGTATTGCTGGTAATTTAGTGATGTCTAATACTACATCTGAAATTAGATTGGGTTCATACTTAAAATTACATGGTGCAACAGGAAGTAATACTGCAACACTTTCGGTAAATGCTACTTATGGAGGAGCTCAGACTGATTCTTGGACTCCAGTTTATTCAGGTGATGTAAACGCTGGTATGTGGTTATTACGTCAGAGCTCTGGTGGTTCTGGTACAATGCAAGTCTATCAGAAAAAACATGGAACAACCTCATCATCAACGGGAAGAGGCACATTCACAAAAACCGCAGAATTTAATATTGATGGATATTTTTATGGAAGAAATTTAAGATCAGAAAGATATTACTCTTCTGATAATACAGCATATTATACTGATCCATCTGAAACTTCAGTAGTTAATAAGTTTATGGTTAACGGTGGTAGTAATAACTCTGGTAAAGCAGATTTTGCTGTAGGCACAGGTGGAAATCCTCAAGTATCGTGGAATGGTTCTCAAGTTCAGATTGGTGGTACCGATATGAACTGGAATGGTAAAATAAATTATGGCAGTAACATATTCAGTATGGCTGCATGGGATGCCCAAATTGATTTCTTTATTCAGGGTGGTACTACAAGTAGAAATATAGTATTTAAACCTTCTAACGCTGGAACAGCAACAGAACGATTAACTATCTATGGAGATACTGGAATAGTACAAGCGGGTGGTAGCATAAGAAGTACATCCGAAATGAGAGCTCCTCATTATTATGATATTGATAATACTGTTTATTACACTAATCCTGCAACAACCTCGGTTATGAATACTATTCAACTAGGCACAAATTCCAGTCCTACGTTGAGTGATGTTAGTGAATACTTAAATGTTCAAACATCATATGGTTATTTTAGAGTAGGGCCAGGAAATGGTTCTTATAATCATATGATGACGGATACGCCTCAGTTTTATTTTAATAAAAAAATAGTTATTGATGAAGGAATTGTACGATCATACGACGAAGATTTACAACTTGATAGAGCAGGAAGCACTACTGCTCGAATACGAATTACTAGTGGAACTACTCATAGTGACCAACCACTGACTGTTGCTGGTAATGTACAACATACGGGTCTAACAATGACATCTGGTAGTGATGTTGATCAGTTATATACAGTAACGGTCTCAGCTCAATTAACTACTTCATGGCAAGATACTGGAATAAATGGTGGTGATTTATCAACAGGAACCTACATAGTACAAATATACGCTGATAGCGATGTTCCTAGATATCATTATCAAGAATTTTATTCAGGTGTTATGAGTTGGTTTAGTGGCGGCACTAACAGTAACGAGGTTGATGAAATTACTTTGCATAGAGCAGGCCATGCGCCAAATGACGGAAATATATTCTTAAGAACACTAAGACATCCAAGTGGCGGAGACAATTTAATGCTACAGCTAAGAGCGACACACAATTCCACCAGTGCTAGTAATTATATATTTAAATTTAGGAGAATGATATAGTGGATTTACCTATAAATAGTAATATGAAATATACAAATAGAGGATTAAGAAATGGCATTTAGAACCGGTGACGGATTAGAAGTTAATGGCATATTAGTAGTCGATGCCAGCGGTAACATTCAAAGTGTTCCAACCGTTGCTATAAACCAAGCTAAATCAGCAATGGACTCTACTAACCTCAAGCTTGAGGTGAATGGTAATGCTTCCATTAGGGGTGCAAATGCACTTTACTTCGGTATTACATCTAATAGTGTTAACTCTTGGAAGGGTAAAATTTGGAATAATAATACCTCTACGATGTATGTTAATGCACAAGAGTTTAATGTAAACAATGCTGGTTATGGCTCACTTACATTCTTAAAAGCTAATGCAAGTGGTGTTGATGGTACGTCATTCAGAGATCTTGACAATACGGCATATTACGCAAATCCAGCTGGAACTTCAGTATTTAACGGAGCAACTTTTGCAGCAACACCAACAGTTAATGGTAACACTGTACTAACATCTAATGCTGGAATTAATGCTAATAATATTAATAGCGGAACACTTAACAAAGATAGATTGCCAAACTTTGTACATCTTGGTAATGCAACAGCTGCTGGTTATGCAACTGATGATGGTAGTTGGGGTGCAAGATTAAATGTTTCTTCTAGCGTTCACGCTAAAATCGAAGTATCTCAAGAAGCTAATTCAATGCGATCACACTGGTATGCACATACAGGTAATGATTCAATTAAGTTTGGTACATCTACTTCACATGATGTTGAAATACAAAGAGGTGGAACAACTAGAATTGAAGCCACAAGTAGTGGAGCAACTGTTACAGGAATAGGTACTGCAACAACTGATTTTAGAGCTCCAATCTTCTACGATTCTTCAAACACAGATTTTTATATAGACCCAGTAGGTAATTCAAAACTATATGGAACATTATACTTAGGACATACTAATTCACAAAATGGTAATTTAACAATATACGATACTGGTAATAATGCATTAGAAATTAAAGGTATAGGATCTAATTCATTCCAGTTTGATATGATTGGAACTGGTTCAACTGGATTGTTAAAAATAAACGATTTTAATGTAGGTATAGGTGCTGCAGCAGATACGGGTCATAGATTAAAAGTTTCGACCTCGGGCCATAACTATCTATGGATTGAATCTACTTCAGGTAATAACGAGGCAATGACCCGTTATAAGAATCCTACATCAAATAACTGGTATACTGGTCTTCGTAATGGTACAAGTAACAGTCTTACAGACACTAGTTATCATGTTTATAGTAGTGCGTTCGGTGCAACAACTGGTGGGTGGAACGCAAGTGGACAATTCTTTACTTCGAACGAAGGATATGCCTTAGGATCTTTCCGTGCTCCGATATTTTATGATAGTGGTAATACTTCATATTACATATATGGTTCTTCTTCAAGTAGATTAAATCAATTAAGAGCTAATAAAATACAAGCAGGAACAACTTCAGCATTATCAAGTGAAGGTAACCTTGCAGTTTACGATAGTGGTAATCCTTATATATCTTTCCATACTGGTACTGCACGAACTGCATATATTCAAGAACTTTCTGGAAGATTCTATTTTGGTGAAGTTCCTTATACAGAATCCGAAGGATCCTTCCGTGCACCACTATTTTATGATACCAATGATACTAATTATTATTTGGACCCTCACAGTACTAGTAACTTAAATACTGTTGGTGTAAGTAAGCTACTGATAGACGGTAAGCAAGTACTTGATATGACAAATAACAATACAGAAAGAGGGCCATGGAATCCTATTGCTACTTCTCTTAGACATTCTGGCCGACAACTATATGGAGACGAAGACTTTTCTGATGGTAATAACAGTGTTAATGTATATAATAATGCTGGTGGTGGTGTAGTTACACATACGCGTGAAGATGCAACTACAAACTCAGGCGGAAATGCACCTAATTCTTCTGGAAAGGTAATAAGAATTAATCATAATGGTGGAACATCATCTCCAGGGTTTGGTGGATTCTATCAGACTATTCCTGCAGAAGATAATCATACCTTTGTGCAAATTTTCCAAGCTAAATTACCAGTAGGTAAGACTTTATATATTGCGGAAAACGCTCAAGGAAGTAACGCAACTTCATACTTCCTTACAAATACTGCTGGTACTGGTAAATGGGAATGGTATGTTCGAGTATCACATTGTGGAGATTCTGGATCATTCTCTGGAGGTGGTCATATATATGTAGGAGGTGGTTCTGGAAACTTTAATTGGTATCTTGCAAGTTGTACTTGTTACGACGTAACAGAAAGTCATCAACTATTTAATAGACAATTTATAGCTGCTATGGACATGAGAGCTCCAATCTTCTATGATTCAAATGACACAAATTATTATACAGATCCACATGGTACAAGTCAGTTAAACTCTTTAAATATTAATAGCGTTCTAAATGTTAATGAAAATGTCACACTTGCAAACAGCGGAAATGGCCGTGGTGTATTTGTAAGATATAATGCTACAAATTCTTATAGAGGATATTTCGATTGGAGAACTTTACAATTAGGTAATAACGGTGCAAATAATGTATTATTTGGAAATACTTCTACTGGAGGTTATGGAAGATTCTATACAAATGCTACGGCAATAAATCAAACAGGTGGTGTTTCAGGTAATCATGTAATGACAATGGCCTCCGATGGATCTATAACCAGTCATTATAACCATAGAGCTCCCATCTATTATGATAGTGCTGATACTACATACTATGAGGATCCTGCTTCTTCAAGAGTTTTAAAAGGTCTTACACATTTAAGACCTGGGCATTCAAGTAGCCATAATGAAACATTAAGGATTGGACGACATGATGATTTATATCGCTATCATTCAATTTTTTCAACTAATAGTTCTACCAGCTCAATATTAGAATTTAAGCTGCACGACGGTGGTAATTCTTCATCACAAACAGGTGCTTTATCGATTCGTCAGAATCTTTCAAGTACAGGCGATATGGGAACACTTATTCATACTGGTACTCGACTTGGCTTTGATGAAAGTGGTACAAGATCATGGACAATAAAAGCAACGGGTGGTGGACTTAATATCTATAGTGGTGATGGAGCTGGGCAGCTTGTAAGTACTATAACTGGCGGATTTAGAGCACCAATATTTTATGATACTGGAAACACTGGATTTTTTGTAAATCCAGCTGGATCAACAAAAATTGAAGAGCTCAATGTATTTGGTGGAAATAATCAAAGTACAAATGATGGTACTATATATGTACAAAAGACAAACAATAACGATTGGTTACTAAAAGCTGAAGGATCAGGTGGTGGAACCGAATATGGTATAACAGTAAGAATGCCAGGTTCTCACACCTATTCTTATCAAGCAACCAACGCCGGTACTGAATATTATAGAGTTGGAACCGATATGGTACTTCATAATGCAAGTATTAGGTCTCCAATTTTCTATGATTCTAACAATACTGCTTATTATTTAGATGCATCATCAACTGGAACATCATTAAATGTTGCAGGTAATGCAATCATTCCAGGTTATGCAAGTATTGCTGGCACAGTATTAAAGAATGGTGATACAGCAAGCTTTAGTAGTATTAATAACGATGATTGGGTTACAGTTTGCGATTTCACTGGATCGCGTAAAGCTGATATTATAGAAATATACGAAAATGAAAGTAGTAGACACAATTATGTAAAACTTGAAGTATCTTGGTCTTATGGACAAGGATCAATACAAGTTCTTAATGGTGTAAGGCATGGTAATCACACTATGCTAAAAGTTCGTTTGTTATATAATACGGCTGATAGAACTTATGGTACTGGTAAACTGCAGGTTTACATGTACAATTGGTCTACTTCATATACGCTCAGAATAAAACAAACTGGATTTGGTAAAACTAACTGGGGTAAAGCAACAGTAAAAACTTCGGCCGAACAAGGCACACCAAGCGGTTATACTGAACACGAAGATTCGATAATGAATATTATTGAAGATCCAAATGGTTCATTTGGTTCTACTGGTAGAATTACATCTGGAATGGGAATAGACATTTATAATGGCTCTCCTATAAAATTCCATACAGCTGCAGGAGATGGAACTTCCACAGAAAGAGGATTTATTGATGCTCAAGAAGGTGGGCATTTAAGAATTGCAACATCAGGCGGAGAAAATATAATATTCCAGGACGGTGGACTTGGTGGTACAACTAACTTATCATTACTTGGTTCTGGTGAAATGGTCAAAGAGGCCACTGAAAGATTCACTATTAAATCGCACTCCAACGGATGGGAAGGTGGAATGCGAATGTATGCCCAAAACGGTAGTACTATATTCCAAATTCATCCAGATAATAATGGTCAAATGTATGCTGATAGAAATTGGTTTTTTTCAGATAACGTTAGAACTCCTATATTATATGATAGTGGCGATACTGCTTATTATGTACAACCTGGCGATACAGCTATTTCGGCCAAATTTAGACAACATGTAACTATTGGTGATGGTAATAATATAACAAACGATGGTGGTTGGGGTGCGAGATTAAATCTAACTGATAGTGTTCATTCCAAAATAGAAATTAGTCAAGATGCCAACTCTATAAAATCTGAGTGGCATGTTCATACCGGTGTTGATTCAGCAAGATTTGGTACATCAACAAATCACCATCTTGAATTACGAACAAGTGCTACTACAAGATTTAAATTAGATAAAGATGGTGGCACAACTAATACTGGTAATTTAGTTGTTACTAGTGGTGATGTACAGTCAAATAGATATGACGATGAAGGTGGCACTTTCTTATTTAAGTCAGGTTCCGGCTCTGGAAGAACCCGCCACTTAAACTTAGCGGATACTAGTAGCGACCCTGCAAGTGTGTCAGATAGCGATAATCCAACTGGAATAAGCTGGGGTCAAAGAAGCGATAACAACGGCTATTATATGCTGGGTCTAAAAGGCTCGTATTCAAACGGATTAAGTACACACTCTAGGCTTGCTGTTGCATGGCATACCGGTGTAGAAATTGGTGGTAATGCAAATTATGGTGGTACAAGATTTTTCTCTGATTCACCATACGTAACTACAAACGAAATTATGTCAGTTGGTAAAGGCGATACAAATGTTCGCGTTATCAATAACTTATATGCTAAGGCTTTTTATGATATTGATAGTAGTTCATATTATTTAAACCCTGCCAGTACTTCGTTCCTTGATTCAATTAGTGTAAAGGTTGGAGCTGAAAACACAGGTGGTGCTAACTCGAGTACAGTAGGTCTCATCATGAGATATGGTGGCTCAAATTATAACAATAATACTTGGGCTCATAAATTCCATAAGCACGATCACGGCGGTGGTGTTCCCCTGTATTTATCAGAAACAATAGGTACAGGTGCTTGGTCTGGAATGCAGAGATGGGGTAGTTACTCTGGTGATAATTATAAAAATGTGTTCTTCTCTGCTTTAAAAGTAGTAGGTAGTGTCGACGCAGATGCATTTTATGATAGAAATGATACTCAGTATATGATGGATCTATCAACAAACAATAATTCCCTTGTTATGAGAGGTACTATTCATGTAGGCCCTGAAGGTAACTTAGGATTAGGACACTTAACGCATCCTAAAAGAGTAATTCCTGGAGCAGCCGCAGCATGGTCTGGAAGTGGTACGACTACTGGCCAGATTGTTATTGATTTACCAGGTACACTGTCTAACTATGATATGTTATACTTTGAAGTTGATGTATATGAGTACAGTGCTAAAAATGCTACTAAGATTATCGTAGGTGGACATAACTGGAACTCAGGCGCTAATGGTAATACAGGTACGCAGATGTGGCATAACGTTGGTGTAAAAGTTATTGGTGATATGGACAAACCAATCTACTTTGGTTGGAGAAATAATGGGTCAGTAAATAAAAGAGTTATGGTCATTGGATCTCCTACTTCTAGCTGGTCTTATGGAACGGTTCGTGTATCAAGTGTATCAGGAGCAGATGATTTTTATGTTGGTGCTATTGACTATACGGGTGATTGGGCTGTAACACAAAGTACGAGCTCATCAGTATTTACTAAAAGCCCAACAACAGATTTTAATAGTACTGGTGGAAAAACTTTAAAAACACACGGTAGAATGCAAGCTTATGGTTATCAAGGAAATGGTAACGTAGGCGGAACTGGAGAAGCTTCCTGGCATCCAAGTGGTATTTATTCTAATGGAACAAACTGGTTATATGGTCAGATAGTCATGAATAATAACATTATTTCTGGCTGTAGAAGAATTGAGGTTGGAGCAGATAACTCTGAATCTCATATTCTAAGAAGAAACAATAGTAGTAACACAGAAATTAGAACACATGCTACTGGTGCTGCATCTGGCTTGCTTGTCAGAAACGGCTCTGATCAATTTAGATTCCAGTTATATGGCGATGGAAGTAACTATGGTTTCTTAGATGGAGTCTGGGCAAGTTGGGATCTTCGAAAGGCTACAAATGGAGCTATGTATCTTAATGGTGATACCACATATTATTTACAGCCTGAAAGTACTTCTAATATGAATGCTGCAAAATTTGCCGGTGATGTTGCTATTAATAACGGTTCACCAGAACTTTATTTCGGTACGACCGGTAACCACTATAATTGGAGATTAGCGGCACAGGAAAATGTAAATCATGCATTTGAGATATCTGTTGGTAGCCAAGATACTAATTATGCTAATGATACCTATACAACAAAGTTTCATATTAACAATACAGGAGATGGAACCTTTGCTGGTAACGTAACAGCCTACTCAGACGAAAGACTGAAAGAGAATATTGAAACACTAGATGGCTCAAAGGTTTATGATATGAGAGGCGTTAGCTTTGAGAAAGAAGGTACTAAAGGAAGCGGTGTGATAGCACAAGAATTAGAAAAAATAGCGCCTGAACTTGTACAAACTGCAGAGGATGAAATAGGAACTAAATCTGTAGCTTATGGAAACTTAGTAGGATATTTAATTGAAGCTGTTAAAGATCTAAAAGCTGAAGTTGACGATTTAAAAGAACAACTAAAGAATAAATAGTTATAAATAGATATAGAGGAATTAACCTCATGCGCAATTTATTAGGAGAATAAAATGGCAATCACATATACTTGGGAAGTAACTTCCCTAAAAACTAAGGCAGAAGGCGATAATGCTGATGCTGTAATCCAAACTTATTGGAAAAAAACTGGCACAGACGATGATGGAAACGTAGGTTCATTCAGTGGAGCTACTCCATTTACTTCGGTGGATGCAGATCCATTTGTAGCGTTTGCTGACTTAACCGAAGCTGATGTACTAGGTTGGATTCAAGGCGTTGTTGTTGACGATTATGAAGTACACGTTAATGGTGTAATTCAACAACAAATCGATGCTATTGTAACACCCGTTACAGAACCTGATTTGCCTTGGGCTGAATAGAGGACTAAGAAATGGCTAAACCTAATTCGAGACAAACATTAATCGACTATTGCTTGAGAGCTTTAGGCGCTCCTGTAGTTGAAATAAATGTTGACGACGATCAGGTTGAAGATAGAGTTGATGAGGCTTTACAGTTTTATCAGCACTATCACGCCGATTCTATCGAAAAAGTATTTTTAAAACATCAGGTAACGCAAACTGATATTACTAACGGATATATTACTATACCAGATTTAGTAACGGATGTCGTTCAAGTTTTTCCGATTAGAGAT
>Ga0181394_1001112_pt1 | contig 11826 bp, 28 predicted proteins | sample 17SPOviralmetaG_FD_130123 | JGI IMG/M metagenome (GOLD analysis project Ga0181394, IMG submission 130123) | Marine viral communities from the oligotrophic San Pedro Time Series (SPOT) site, San Pedro Channel, CA, USA - 17 SPOT_SRF_2010-11-23 | ecosystem: Environmental > Aquatic > Marine > Strait...
AATGTATAACCATAATGATAAAGTTGCAGATGAAGTCCGTGACATTATTGAAAAGAAATGGAAAGATGCTTATGAGGCAGCAGAAGCTGATTATGATGCAGAATATGAAGATGAAGATTTTACACCGGAGGGATTTGAATATGCCGATTGGTCAAATCATCAAACGGATGAATTAGTTGCTCTTCAAGAAGCTGTGATAATCGTTGGATATGGACCGGGATTTGAAATGCATAGAGTTGATGAAGATTTTCATAAAGAATTGGAAACGGCAGCTTATTGGAGATTAAATGAGATTGCAGAAGAGTTAGAAATTGAATTAACTTGTCAGTTTATTGGCCTAAAATAGTTTGAAAAAAATTAGGACTTACGAGAAGTTCTTCTTATATTTAAGTATAATAATTAATAAGAGATATGAATAAAATGATTGAATTACTAGAAAAATTAGACCAAGTAGAAAGAGCCGGAGGTTCATTGAAATACCTTTCATTAACCAATTCTGGATTTAGAAATATCAATGATGGCCAATCCGAACCAAATGAAAATCAATATATGTGTGAGATTATATGGCCAGAGACCGGTAATTTTGCAACGGTGGATTATTGCTTTACTAAATGGGATACGACCAGAGAAGGTGCATTAGAAAAAGCTTTAGATGCTTTGTTTAAAGAGCATGAGAAAGATATTCTTCTTCATAAAAATAATTTAAGTTTAATTAATAATAAATAAAAAATAGAGATATGTCAAAAATGAAAAAAGGTTATGATGCTCAAGATAGAGTATTAGGAAGATTCCAAAGAGATGCTAGATCATCTAATGCAAATTCAGCAACGGTTCAATGTATGAAAGGATCGGAAGAAAGAAAAGCTTATCGTGAGAAGATGTCAAAGAAAAGTCAAGTAGTAATGTCAGGAAGTTATATTCCAGAACAATATCGTAATCTTTAAGATATGGCGATATTAGAAAGAAAACAAAAAACAGGTCCTATTGAAATTGACTTGAGCGGACCGGATGGTAATGCATTTGTATTATTAGGTATAGCTCAGAAATTAGCTCGGCAGTTAGATTATAGTAAAAAAGAGATAGAAGATTTGATGACTGAAATGACAGGCTCAGATTATGAATATCTGCTTCAAACCTTTGATGAGCATTTTGGTAATTATGTAAACTTATATAAATGATGAAGAAGAATCCTAAAATTAATAATGATAAAGTGAGAGGAAGTTTCACTGCAATAAGCCTAAGCTTAGTATCTGGAATTGTTCTGGCTGCGTTTACTTATGGTAATGTTAACGTTGAAAAAGAAACCATTTTTCATATTTCTGATAATGAAGATTTTGAATATGAATATATAGAAGAAGAACCTGTTGTCAATACTCCTCCTCCAATCAGAGTAATAATACCTGTCGAGATACCAGAAGAAATTGAAGAGATTGAGAATATAGAAATACCTCCGACTGCTCAAGTAACGCCTCCGAAACCACCTCCGATAGAAATTTCCGTAGTTAAAGTAACACCTCCAATAGTCGACTTCCCAGATGTAGATGCCGGGTTTCCCGGAGGAGCGGCAGCTATGATGAAATGGATTAATGATAATATTAGCTATCCAGAAACATCTATTGAGATGAATGAACAGGGACGAGTGTTCTTACAGTTTGTCATTGAGAAGGATGGTACTATTACCAATATAAAAGTTGATCGAGGAGTTAGTCTCGATCTGGATAAAGAAGCTAAACGTGTTATCCGTAACATGCCTAATTGGATTCCAGGAGAGATAGGAGGCAGAGCTGTTAGAGCTCGATGTAGACTCCCAATTAACTTTCAATTGAACTAAGATGAACGAAGAAGATAATTGGTGTCATTATTCTGGAATGCCTTCACCAAATGCATATAACAAAAAAAAGAAGATGGGTAAAAAGAAAAAACTAAAAGTCGGTGATCAAGTATTATGTAAGTTTTTAGGAGCATCTCATAAGGCAGTCGTGACCGAAGTCACATCACCTGGTAAATATAAACTGAGATATTATGCTCATGGTACCTATACCAATTTACCTAATGCAGAATGGTATAATGCCAAAGATAAAAAGAAGGCTAAAAATCCATGGCATATACATGAATACCTTGGATCTAAAGAACCTTTGAAGACAGAGATTAAACCTGATAAACAGACTAAGACTACTAGTAAAAAAGAACTTAAAAAGGCTATCAAAAAACAAAAAGATTTTATCTGTGGAGATATCAAAAAGTAATACATTACCATACCCATGGGTACATCATTACAATGTTATATTGCAATCACGCAATGGCATATTTACACATCGGTATATACTACATTGCGATCATAGAAAAGCTAAAGATAAGCGTAATATAATAGAACTAAAAAAACGATTAGCCTGGAGTTTCTCTGGATGTCATATCAAACAAATATGTCCTATACCTAGGAAAAGTAGAGCTAACAAATATTTATACGAAATAAAAAAGGAGAACAATTATGAAACAAGTAATTAATTCATCATGGTTTAAAGCTGCATTAGCAGGAGCTGCTGGCATCGCTTTATTATTATCTGGTAACGTACTTTATGCAGGTATTGCATTTGGTATCGGTGCTAGAGAATTACTATTAGCATTTAAAAAATAGGTTGATATGAAAATCTTCGAAGACCAGAATACATCTGAGAAGTTTGATGGAGAAGAGTTAGAATTCTTTATCGACGACCTTACCTATATAGGCGAAGTATACCTTGATGGTAATCTAATTTTTCAATCAGCGGATGCCGTTGATGAAGAATCATTGGAAGTAGAGTTCTATAATAATTTTGTTATAATCGCAGAAGAGACAAAGGATTTATTTGAACATTATGAAGAAGATGATTGGGAATAGCATATTTATATAAAAGTATAAAAAGGAAAACGTTATGACATCTAAAGAATTATTTACAGAGATGGAAACACATTGGAATGAGTTTAATGATAACCATTCTAAATTTATTGAAAAAGGCAATCGTGCTGCTGCAACTAGAGCTCGTAAGGCCATAGGAGAAATTAAAAAATTAGTAACTGATTATCGTAAGCAATCAGTAGCTGAATCTAAAAAGGCATAACATGGAAAACAAGGACCTTCATAACAAATTGAATCAAGTAATCAAAGAAGAGATTCGATCTGTACTAGCGGAACGCCAGTATAAGTATGGAGGTTTACTTGATCCTAATAACTTCGATCCTATCGATCCTGAAGTACATGTTGCCGGATATGGAACATTAACCAGATCAATTCTACGTAAAGAAATTGCTAAACGTTTAGAAGGCGCTGCTAGAACAGCTAAAACAGCGTCTGCTGGTGGTAATGGTTCATATCGAATGTATAAAAATCTAATTGCTGATTTAGAAGATAAAAGTGTTTTGTTTCAGTTTATTCAAGCCGAAGTAGAAGTTGCTCAACAACTTGAAGATATACGAACTAAAGGTGGTAGACGATCTACTCCAATTCCAAAACAATTTTAATCATGGGTAAGGGAGCACAAGAAGCATCGAAATTGATTGCACAGTTAAGAGCAAGAACTTATCGTAAATTGAACGATGATGAGCTTTTAGAATTTCGTAAAGAAATGGTCGATCATATGGGCGGAGTGTTAAAAGAATCCGTATCAGAGAATGTAATTGATAAACACTTCGAAGGCATTCTTGACGGATTAAAATTATCATTTCAGACAGCATACGAAAAAGGATTAGAGTCTGCCGGTTCATACGATGACTTCGATAAGGAGTATTGGAATCGCTACAAACCTGATCTATTAGATGCATTAAAGAAGTCTTTAAAAGGTAGAAGGATATAAAAATGAAGCGATCAGATCTTAAACGAATTATAAAAGAAGAAGTTCAAAAGGTATTGAAAGAATATACCGATAACAATTTCTCCGGTAGGAAATTATTAGCTGATATTGCTAAAGAGAAACCAGATATGTTTGGTCAACAAATGTTTGATGAGTTTTTTCCAATGGGAGCAAAAAGCGAAGCAGCAGCTATAAGAGCTCTTAAAAATTATGATATGATTAGTCAACGAAGTCCAATGTTCGTGCACGTACAATATGATGAGTTTACAGATGAGGTAGGAATGAATTATAGAGTACATCAATCACAATATTATAATTCAAACTTTCAAGATGCAAGAAATCCAAGAGTGACAGAGCTAACTTTAACTCAATTAGCTGATGGAGCACAAGCTCCGGAAGATACCAGAATAGGTGTTATGTTAGTTAAGACAGAAGATTATATAAAAGATTTGAAACGACTAGACGTCACAAAAAGCCAATCATAATATGAAGAAAAGTAGATTACAGGAATTAGCCGGATTAAACGAATCCAAATCATTACAACTTAGCCCGGTAGAAGCTAGTAAGTTAAAGTATATACTCGAACAAAAACTGAACGATTGGAAAGACAGTCCCGGGTTTTGGTCAGAACATATTATAGCGGTAGAAAGTATTTTAAAAAAATTAAAATAAAAAAGCTTGAAAAAGATTAGGATCTTTGAAAGAAAATCGTTATATTTATATAAGTTTAATTTAAAAAAATAAATAATGAGTTATTACGTAGCTAAAGTAAAAGTAGCCGTTGATACAGCTAAAGGCGTTAAACATGTATCAGAATCCTATCTAGTAAATGCAGCAACAGTCACGCATGCAGAGGCATTAGTCAACAAAGATTTTCAGGACAGTGGAATTGACTTCGAAGTTAAATCAGTATCAGATACAAGAATTTGTAAGGTGATCGAATCTCAAAATTCTTAATAATGATGTATGTACCTGGAGACAAGGTTGTTGTGAGAGCCTGGGGTAAGAACGAAATCGGTCTTATCACGAACGTCAGAAAAAAGAAAAATCAAATTTTAGGTTATGATCTGCGTACCGAAAGAGGTAGTGCATATTGTGTAGTATCAGTTGATAAACCAGAAAACAAATCGTCGATATCTATTAACTCGACATTAACAGCCGCATGGCATATGTCAGTTGATAACGGTGATTCGAAACGTACAAATTTGTATTTGGACAAATCATTAGGACATAGTACAGCTAATTTTGATCGTACTACATGTCGACCAGATGATAGGCATTATGAAAAATGTATGGACTTTTCATTTCCAGTTCAAGGAGCAAGATCATTTTAATACTTATATAATGACAAAGGAACAGAAAAAAGTATTAAAACGTTTTCCAAATGCAAAGTTATCATATGATGATAATGGATATAAAGTAATCATGATAAATGGTTATCAGCCAGCCAAAGAATATTTCATGCCGGATACAATGGATACCGATAAAGCATGGCAATATGCATCAGTGGCTTGTAGAACAACTCAGCAATTTAATAGAACTCATCCTTTGAAGGTTGAAATAGATTTTGGTGGAGAAGAAGCCAAAAATATGCGAATCGAAAGACGTAAACGTAACGGTAAAAAATCAAAAAAATGAAGATACGAGAAAAGTTGAATCAGTTAAAAACGACGTTCGGACTTGAGCCAAAGCCATTGCCCGAGGTTAAAAGTAAACCTATAAAGAAAGAGGAGGTGGTCCCTCCTGACCAACCATTAGATGAACCTACTGCGATAGATAATTTGCCACCTGAGCCTGAAATCATTACAGAACCAATGGATGAAATTATTCCTACTGATTCTGAAAAGGATGATATGCAAGCAGAAGTGGATGAAGGTTATCTTCAATATTCATCTGAAGTAGTTGGGTTCGAAAATCGTGAATTGCAATGGAATGCATATCGCACCGTATTATCATATATTGATAGCAACGATGTTTTAGATTTTGGTTGTGGTAGAGGTGATATGTATGCATTTTGTAAAACAGAAGAACCTTTTAATGAACAAGAATTTAATTATACAGGTGTTGATTCTAATGAACAAATGGTTAAATTAGGCCAGGAAATTCATGAAGGAATTGATCTTATTCATGATGATTGGTTTCAGTTATCGGATCAAGTAACAGCAGAATGGGCAGTTAATGCTGGTTCATGTAATTTAAGATATGATGCTGATACGGTAACAACGGATGATGATTATACAAAAAATACTATTAAGGCAATGTATAATCATTCTACTAAAGGAGTAATATTGCTACTAGCATCATCATTAATAGATATAGAAGATGGATTGATAAATCATAATCCAGGCTCATTATTCAATTGGGCACAGCAAGAATTTGGTAACGTCGCACTTGATCACTCAGTAGGTGACGATGTATTTTGTTTAATAATTTATAAGTAAAACATGAGTATAAACGGTAGATTTGGAATCGATGAAAAGAAAGTAAAACGATTCGGTAAAAATTACAGCAGTATTGATTTCGATTTGAAAGAAAACTTAAGTGCTGAAGCATATGTAACTAGAGGTGATTATACACCAGTAGGAGAATTTACAATTGCTAACAAATATTTTCCAGTTACAATTAAAGAACTAGAAAAGATAGAGCAGACGGCGAGAGAAGCGCGATCTGCATTAGTGCAAGCTTATAGATTAGGTTTGATGCATTAATAGTGTTCATAGTAATTTAAAGATAATTAAATTGATCTTCATTACGGTGCAATGCCGTTAAAATAATTCACAACAATATTTATACATAAGAAATGAATGTTTTTAACTTATCCATAAGTAAAGTAGAAGTATATAAGATTCTACATAATAAAGAATCTCGAGATCAAAAACATATGGAATTAAAATCATATCTATCTCAATTTAAGGATGAACTAGATGTCCATGGAATTGATTATACATGGTTAGCATCACAATTTATAAAAGAATATTATGCGACTAAACGAAATGATAATTAAAGCTGATGAATATGATTTATTTCATATATTATCTGGTCCTGAGAAACTTGAGTTTATGATTAATGCTATGGATTTAGGACCAGAAGAATCTATGTTCAACCAGATATCTAAATCAAATGTTTTAAGGCCTGATCCGATGTTCCAACAAGAAGATTTACAAGTTGGTGTGCATCGATTATTAATATCAGCATATGATGATATAATAGTATTGAATTCAGATAGTTTAAAAGTATTACGAGCATTTAAACGAAAAATCTTTCGTGATGGTCATTTGCTAATCAGTAATACAGAAGTAACAAAAGACCGTGATATAGATATATATCGATATTTCAAAGCATTTAATGTTATTAAATTAGATATGCCCATCTGCGAAAACTAATATAATGTTCAATCGTCAAATTATAGATTATAAAGATCAGAGATATATAGTCCGGCGCCGTATACACGAACATCATTTGATCCCTGATTTTGATACGGAAACTTTATTAAAATGGGCTAATGCAGATAAACTTCTCCGTAAAAACGGTTTTATTTGGTGTTGTGAACTTATACCAGATGCTCAAATAGTTGAACCAGAGGTTAAAATTCAATTAGAATTAGAATTCCCGGAATAATTAATCGCTAATTTTTTGGTAAAAAGCTGTAAAAAAATTAGGATCTTTGACATATTCTCCTTATATTTAAGTATAATAATTAATAAGCAATAAGAGATATGAAAAACAAAGAGATTAAAACCATTTTAGAAAATCAAGAAGTAGAGTTCAACATTAAAGGACAGAGAAATTATTCCTATACAGAAAAGGATGATTCATGGGGATGGGTTCCTAAATTATTCAAAACGTTTAAGCAACCAGGTAAGCCAGTCGCTTCCATAACTGATAAATATGGTATTAGTGGTATGAATGTGCAGAAGTTTGGTCCTACCTCATTTACCATATATACATTTGATTTAATGGGTAAACAGACCAGAGCCAGAATCAAATATGAAGATATAACAATTTTAAAATAAGAGATATGTTATATTCTAATCCTCCAGGTACTTCATGGTACTATTCAGAAATGGGTTCACGTAATAAAAAGACTGGTAAGTTAGCTTATTACACCGTCAAGGTTACCGACTATAAAATTGTAGATTGTGAATGTAAGGCTAGAGAGTTTAGGCCTTATTCACCATGTAAACATATGAAAAGATTACATGAGAAAACTGGACATAAACTTGTTTAATTGAAATAATTTTATTATATTTAAGATATGAATGATAACGTAAGATTAGGTTATGCATGCGTCAATATGACGTTATCAAGCCGCCCAAAGAAGTTAGGTGGTCCGGTGACAACGTCTCGTACATTGAGAAAGGCGACATGGCAACCTACATGGGATTTGAGATTAGTAGGTGAGCGAGCTTTGCTTAACGCGAATGACTTGCTCCATTATTTACAATGGAACAACGAGAACAAGATCAAAGTATTTCGAGTCGGTTCAGAATTGTTTCCATGGCATGATCATTACGAGCTTAAGGACTTGCCTCAATACGAAGAGATAGCTGCCAAGCTATTTGAATGCGGCGAATATGCTCGAGAGCATGGCCAGCGATTGACTACCCATCCAGGTCCGTTTCATGTATTAGGTTCTCCTACCGAAGATGTTGTTGCTAGATCAATTATCGGTCTAGAGCGTCATAGCGAGATGTGGGATATTATGGGCTATGAGCCTTCGTTTGAGAACAAGATCAATATTCATGTTGCCGGCGCGTATGGCGATCGAGAAGGTACTGCTAAGCGTTGGCTTAAGGTATATGATTCGTTATCTGATAGGTTACGAGCTCGTCTTGTACTTGAGAATGACGATAAGGCATCTATGTATTCTGTACGACAGTTGTATGATATGTTTCATAAGCCTGCCGGTATTCCTATTACGTTCGATTATCATCATCATACCTTTCATCCGGATGAGTTGACCGAGCATGAAGCGTTACAGATGGCAGCCGATACCTGGCCTAGTGATGTGCGACAATGTACTCATTACTCCGAATGTCGTCGTATCGAGAAGCAATTGTTATTAGAAAAAACTTTACGTCAGCATAACATTACTGATGTAGATGCTTGGCCTACATTTGCCAAGATGAAAAAAGAAATAGATAAGTTACGGCTCCAAGCCCATTCCGATTATATCTTCGAAGAGATTCGTACATATGATATGCCTATCGATATTGTTATCGAAGCCAAGGCAAAAGAATTGGCGCTTTTGAAGTATCGAGATATTTATGTATATAATAGAAATAAAGAAAAGGTTTTAACATGAAAGACAGAGAAAATGTTTTAAGAGAGTTGGATGAAGTAGATAATATGATTTTCATCCTAGCAGATCTAGCTCAAAAAAGATCAGTAGATACTAATGAAGCGGTACGCCGATTAAAAGAAATCCGAGCTAAAATTAAATTTGTACAGGACCGCGTATCATTAAGCTAACATGAAAAACATATTACCATACTTGACAGCACTGGCAGCATTGACTCTTGCCGGGTCTGCTGCGTTCTATTCTGTATTTGGATTATCAAAATTCTATGCAGGCGCAGCTACCGCTGTTATTATAATGGGTATAGCAATTGAAGCTTCAAAATTAATAGCAACATCTGTCTTGCATCAATATCATAAAATGTTATCATTACCAATAAAAATATATTTATCATTCGCAATTTTAGTTTCTATGACAATTACCAGTGCAGGTATTTATGGATTCCTAATTTCAGCTTATCAAGAAACAGCGTTTAAGATGGATATTGAAGATCAAGTAATTGGAGCTGAAAAAAATCGGTTAATTGTATTTGAGCAAGAACTAAACAACTTGGATTCGGAGCGTAGTATGTTAAGTGATAATATTTCAAAGGCAAATACAAATATTTTAAAATTATCCGAAGGGCTTAGTAATAACGTAGTCCAATACACGAATGCAGATGGTAATGTAATAACTACACAATCTTCCAGCACAAGGAAAATATTAAAAGAACAATTACAAACACAATCTGATTACCGAGATACTTTAGTTGTTAAACGAGATAAGTTAGCAACAAATATAAAAACGGCTAATGATTCTATCAATGCTATTAATATTCGAGTACTACAATTAAAAACAAATTCGGATATTGCAGGAGAAATAGGTCCATTAAAATATCTATCAGAACTTACAGGTGTTCCTATGAACCGTGTAGTGAATTGGTTTACTATATTGTTGATAATAATTTTTGATCCTCTTGCAGTGGCATTAGTTGTTGTATTAAATAATATTATGAAATCAAGGCAGACGGCTGAAAATGTATCGAAACCGGATGTCGAGCAGGAGGCGGAGAGTAAAGCCAAGAGTGTTAAAGCCACGACGTCTCCTGTTCTTTTAAAAGATGATAAAGAAGATATCTACGAAGAAGAGAAAAAAGAAAAACCAAAACGTCGTAATGCGTATTGGACTTAATAACATAAAATCTAATAATGGCAAAGAAAGTAAAAATTAAATTTCCATCTCGTACGAGACAAGGTGAGCGTTACATGGTATGCAGAAATAGTGTACCTGGTGGTAAATATTGGAAAGGTAAATTATGCAGTGAATGGACCAGAGTAGGTGATACAGCAACAGCTGTGTTATGCTCTAGATGTGTACAGCAAGTAGTCGATCCACCAGATATAAAATCACGATATAAATCAAAAGGGTTTCCGCGTGGATGGCAATTTAGAAAAGAGTTTGTTCATGAAGATGGGACAGTATATCACAAAGGTGTTGAGCAACCAAAATTAAAAGGAACGCTCGAACCAACAAAAATTGATACGTCTGATAAAAAGAAAATGTCTAAAAAAGAAAAACTAGATCTTAAAGATCAGATATTACAACAAATGGTATTCGTTAGAGGTGAATTAAAGACCTCTAAATGGAAAAAGGATATTCGTGCCAATCATGTTGAACTACGAAAATTAGAACGTCGTTTAAAAAAGCTTAACTAAGCTTTGGTTTTTACAAATTTTTTTAATATATTAAGGTATGTATGATGAAAAACCAAAACAGATATCTTCGGACGAAATAATATCCGAACCTACATATCAAGCAGTATCAGAACAATTAGCAACGTTAATGGATTTTTCAGATTCTGTTATTTACTTAACAGAAGATATTGATGATAATACATTAGTCGATTTTATGATTCGTGTCAGGGCTATCTTAAATAATAGAACTCCGGAGCAACAAGATAATCCTATCAATTTAATAATAAATTCAAATGGTGGTGATATTCACAATATGTTAGGTATCATTGATTATATAGAATCATTATCAGTAAAAGTTAATACAATTTGCAGAGGCAGGGCTTTCTCAGCCGCGGCTATTATATTGACATGCGGGACTGGTACTCGTATGATGAGTAAACGATCATCGGTAATGTTTCATCAATCGTCTAGTTTTCTAGATGGTAAAATGAGCGACTTAGAATCTTATTTAACAAATGTAAAAAAATTAGAAACAAATATATACAACTTGTTAGCAGATAAAACAAATAAAGATGCCAAATGGTGGAAAGACCAAATGAAATCAGATTTTTATATACCTGCAGATGACTTAGTTGAGTATGGAGTAATAGATCAAATAATATAATATGAGTTTAACAGCAGAACAAATCCAATCTAATTGGGAAGAATTTTTAGGAATTATCGAAACGCATTTCGAAGGAGATCGTAAGGATAAATTATTAGCAATGTATAATGAATTAGAAGACCGAGCTTCTACAGCTCCAGCATCTTCTGTAGACCATTATCATAATGCCTTCATTGGCGGATATATCGACCATGTACTACGAGTTATTAAATGTGCTAAATCAGTATACCAATTGTGGAGTACTATGGGATCTGATATGTCTGGCTATACCGAAGAAGAATTAATATTCGTTGCTCTAAATCATGATTTAGGTAAGCTAGGTTTTCCCGGAGAAGGAGGAGAAATATATACTCCAAATGATTC